>Ga0335081_10000528_pt1 | contig 64606 bp, 53 predicted proteins | sample Lox_Sample_35_FD_206713 | JGI IMG/M metagenome (GOLD analysis project Ga0335081, IMG submission 206713) | Soil microbial communities from Loxahatchee National Wildlife Refuge, Florida, United States - Lox_Sample_3.5 | ecosystem: Environmental > Terrestrial > Soil > Wetlands | place: USA...
CGCTTCGCTGGAATGGACCCTGATGCTGACATCGGTCGTGGTCGCGCTGATCGGAATATACGTCGCTCGTATTCTGTACCACCAGAAGCCCGAGATTTCCGACCGCATGGAGGCATCTTTCAAACCGCTGCACACGGTGCTCTACAACAAGTGGTACGTGGACGAAGCCTACAACTATCTGTTCGTTAACGGCATGTGCAAGGGCGGCGGCGAGGCGCTGGGCGCGTTCGACCGCAACGTCGTGGACGGCGGTGTGAATGGCGCTGGCTGGCTGACGCGCTTCAGCGCCAAGGTTTCGATGTGGTGGGACACGTGGATCGTCGACGGCGCTGTGCGCTTCACCGCCTTCTTCGTCAAGATTCTTTCGTACCCCGTGTGCCTTCTGCAGACCGGTCGCGTGCAGGCGTACGCGTTTTTTGTGGTAGCCGGCGCTTTGGTGATGTTCGGGTATTACGTCGTGCGATAGCTCTATGGACCAGCATCTGCTCAGCATCGTTCTGTTGACCCCCATGGCCGGCTTGTTGGTCCTGCTCTTTATTCCCTCAAAGAGCAAGGACCTGATCCGGATCTGGGCGAACTTGGCCGGTCTCGCCGGGTTCCTGGTCTCTCTTCCGCTGGTATCGCGTTTCCAAACCGGCGTGGCCGGTTTCCAATTCGAGGAGCGCGCCGATTGGATCCCAACACTGGGAGCACACTATCACCTGGGAATGGACGGCATCAGCCTGCTGCTCGTGATGCTCACCACCCTCATGGGCTTCCTTTCCATCCTCTCGTCGTGGAACGCCGTGCAGGACCGCACCAAGGAATACTACGCCATGTTCCTGCTGCTGCAAACGGGCATGATCGGCGTTTTCATTTCCCTCGATTTCTTCCTGTTCTACATCTTCTGGGAACTGGTGCTGGTCCCCATGTACTTCATCATCGGTGTGTGGGGTGGCCCGCGGAAGCTGTATGCTGCCATCAAGTTCTTCCTTTACACGCTGGCCGGCTCGGTGCTGATGCTGCTAGGCATCCTGACGCTGTACTTCCAGCACTTTCATCAATTCGGCTTCTACACTTTTGAGTTTTCCGAACTGATGAAGACGGACATGCCGCTGGGGATGCAGCAATGGGTCTTCTGGGCCTTCTTCCTCGGGTTCGCCATCAAGGTTCCGATGTTCCCCTTCCACACCTGGCTGCCGGATGCTCACGTGGAAGCCCCCACTGCCGGCTCGGTAATCCTGGCGGCGGTCCTTTTGAAAATGGGAACGTACGGGTTCCTCCGGTTCTCGCTGCCGCTGTTGCCCAAAGCCTCGGTGGATCGCACGATCGTCCAGATCCTGGCGGTGCTCTCGATCATCGGCATTATCTACGGCGCGCTCGTATGCCTGATGCAGAAAGACTGGAAGAAGCTGGTAGCTTACTCTTCGGTGAGTCACCTTGGCTTCTGCACGCTGGGCATTTTTGCGATGAATCCCAACGGGATTGCCGGCAGCGTGATCCAGCAGCTCAACCACGGCATCTCGACTGGCATGCTCTTCTTGATCATCGGAGTCATCTACGAGCGGCGGCACACGCGCGAGATTGCGGAATACGGCGGTCTGGCGCACGTGATGCCAAGGTTCGCGACCATCTTCGCGATCGCCATGCTCAGTTCCGCCGGCCTGCCTTTGCTGAACGGTTTTATCGGTGAATTCACAATCCTGCAGGGCGCGTTCGAAGCCAACCGCGTCTGGGCGGCGTTCGCGGTGACCGGCGTGATATTGGGCGCCGCCTACTTGCTGTGGTTGTACCAACGCACGATGTTGGGGCAGGTGACCAACGGAAAGAACTTGGTGATCCCGGATATGAGTTTGCGCGAAGTGGCAGTTTTTCTGCCATTGATCGCGTGGGCCTTCTGGATCGGTGTGTATCCGAAGCCTTACTTCGACATCCTCCGGCAGCCGGTGGCGGAGATCGTCCAGCGCGTCAGACCGGACTATTACGCGGGTGGCGTGCAGAACGCGGCGATGGCGCCAGTTCCCAAGACGGAAATGGCTGCGGCTCGCGGAGGCGCGCAATGATCCAGTCCTACTACACCGCCACCGATCACTTCACCATCATTCCGGCGGTGATGCTGGCCTTGTTCGGTTGCGCCATCCTGTTGTTCGATTTCCTCATCTTCCCGGATCCGCGGCAGCGCAAATGGCTGCTGATCTTCGTGGCCCTGGCCGAGGGCTTCACCGGCTATGGTCTGATCAAGCAGCAGGTCTGGCTGGCGGCCGGAAGCGACATCAGCCCGAGCCTGCAGGGCTTCGGCGGTTCTGTTACCGTGGACGGGTTCAGCATCTTCTTCAACTGGATCTTCCTGGTGGCCGCGCTGATCGTGGCGATCGTCTCCTACAAGTACCTGGAGATCGCCGGCGAACATCACGGGGAGTATTACAGCCTGATCTTGTTCGCGCAGTGCGGCATGTATTTCCTGGCGACCGGTACAGACCTCGTGACATTGTTCATCGGGCTCGAGCTGATGGCGCTGTGCTTCTACGTGATGGTCGGCTTCCTGCGCACCGATAAGCGGTCGAACGAAGCCGCGCTGAAATACCTCCTGCTGGGCGCATTCTCGAGCGGCTTCCTGGTGTACGGTTTCTCGGTGATGTACGGCATCGCGCACTCGACCAAGCTGCAAGATATCGCTGCGGCAATTGCGGCGCGGCCCGCGTGGGACCCGGTGGTCTTCTTGGCGCTGATCACCACGGCTGTAGGGTTGCTCTTCAAGATCTCCGCGGCGCCCTTCCACATGTGGGCGCCGGACGCCTATGAAGGCGCGCCGACAACGGTCACCGCCTATCTTTCCGTGGCGTCCAAGGCCGCATCGTTCGCTTTCCTGCTTCGCATTTTCCAAGGCCCTCTCGCGCCACTTGCGGCGGTGCGCGAGATCTGGGCGCCGATCCTGGCGACGGTGGCGATTCTCACGATGACGGTGGGAAATCTGGCCGCCATCAACCAGACCAACGTCAAGCGGCTGCTGGCCTACAGCTCGATCTCGCACGCGGGCTACATGCTGCTGGGCCTGGTGGCCGGCAACGACACCGGCATCAACGGCATCGCGGTCTACATCATGGTCTACACATTCATGAACCTGGGCGCGTTCCTGGTGATCGTGGCGCTGCGCCGGCAGAAGATCATAGGCGAGGATCTGGACGATATCTCCGGTTTGATGCACAAGAGCCCGGGCTACGCGATCTTGATGCTGATCTTCCTGCTCTCGCTGGCCGGCATTCCCCCGACCGCCGGCTTCCTCGGGAAATACTACATTTTCCTGTCGCTGATCCAGACGCAGCATTATACGCTAGCCGTGGTAGCCACGCTGTACGTGGCGGTGGCGATCTATTACTACTTCAAAGTTGTGCGTAGCATGTTCCTGACGGAGGCGACGGCGGCTGAGAAAGTGCCGCCGGCTACGACCTTCGGGCTGCGTCTGGCGCTCGGCGTCAGCGGGCTGATGACGCTGGCGATCGGGGTGTACCCGGAGCCGTTCCTGAAGCTGGCCCAGACCTCGCTGTTGCGGTAACGACATATGTTGGAAACGGTGATTCACCACCCGCTGTTCATCCCGATGGTCACCATGGTCGTGATCATCGCGGCCTTCCCGCTGGTAGCCGGCTACATCGTGCTGATCGAGCGCAAAGTGCTGGCCGATTTCCAGGTGCGTCTGGGGCCCATGCGAGTGGGTCCGCACGGATTGCTGCAACCCATCGCCGATGCGCTCAAGCTGCTGCTCAAGGAAGACATCATTCCGGCGGACTCCGACAAGGCCATCTTCTGGTTCGCGCCCTGCGTCTCGACCATTACGGCGCTGACCGCCTTCTCGGTGCTGCCGTTCACCAAGGCCATTTACGTGGCTGACGTCAATGTGGGCTTGCTGGTGGTTTCGGCGGTTTCGGCCGTTGGCATTTTGGGGATCATCCTGGGGGGCTGGTCCTCCAACAGCCACTATTCGCTGCTGGGCGCGCTGCGGAGCGCGGCGCAATTGGTGAGCTACGAAGTGGCGCTGGCGTTCGCGTTGCTCTCGGGCGTAATGGCCGCGGGCACGCTCAGCATGCAGGGCATCGTTAAGGCGCAGCTTGACCGCGGCGTCTGGTTCGTGTTCGACAACTACTTCTTCATGATCGTGCCGTTCGCGGTCTACCTCATCGCCGCCACCGCGGAAACCAACCGGGCGCCGTTCGATCTGCCGGAAGCCGAGTCCGAGCTGGTGGCCGGATTCCACACCGAGTACAGCGGGTTCCGCTGGGCGCTGTATTTCCTGGCGGAATATGCCAACATTTTCGTGGTTTCGTCGGTGGCCGTGACGCTGTTCTGGGGCGGCTGGCTGCGTCCGTTTCCGAGCGTGGCGTGGTTGGAGTTGCCGCTGAACGTGGTCTTGCCGGCGGTGCTGTTCTTCGGTTCGGGCGCTATGAGCCTCACCCTGGTGAAGCGGCTGAAGGACCCGATGCAGCAGAAGGTGCTGGTGGTGGCGGCGCTGGCGCTGATGGCGCTGGCTGTGCCGTTTTTGATACCGGCTGTGAATCAGGCCGTGATCGGGATGTTCTGGTTCCTGGTCAAGGTATCCACTATCATTTACCTGCTGATCTGGTTCCGCGGCACCTTCCCACGATTCCGCTACGACCAATTGATGAACATCGGCTGGAAGATCGCGATCCCCGTAGGAATGGCTGCGGTGCTGATTAACGCGGTGCTGGGCGTCGGAAAGCCTTCCTGAAAGGGCGTTCCAGCCGGCTGGCGCACCAATTCGGCTCTATTCCGGCGTATCCACCAGCGTGATCCAGATCGGACCGGCGGGAGTCTCGAATCCACACTGGCAGGCTACGCGGCCGCCGCAGACCCGCAGGCAGTAGTCGTAGCCGTCCACCACTGAGGGAACCGAGACGCGAATGCCGGGACACAACGTGCATTTCAGGTTGCCGGCGATCATGTTGGCGAGTTCGCCCATCACGTCGCGGACGTCGTCATCCACTGCATCGGGAGTCGGCGCCGCGAGGAACAGACCGGCAAACTCACAGGCCTGGCGGGGAAAACTGTGAATAAAGACCGCGCCTCGCCATTCCCCGGTCAGGAATATCGCTGCCGTCAGCAGACCGGCAGACGCGGGGCAGGCTGCTTCGGAAGGCTCGACGGCGATGCCCAGCATCGTCGTGAACACCGACTTGACAACCTGCTCCAGGTCTGTTTTGTGCCACCGGATTGCGGAATCTACTACCATGGAATCTCCTCTCAGCGCGCGACATAGACGACAGTGTCGCCGATGGTTCGTCTTTCGTAGCGGTCGCCTACGGGAATCCCGGCCTCAGTCGTCCCCACCACCAGGTGGCCGCCGCGGAAAAGGCTCCCATGGATTCCCTCTACGATGCTCCTCTTAGTGGGCTGGTCGAAGTAAATCAAGACGTTCCGACAGAACACGATATCGAAGGGACCGAGCGGTTGCATGTTGGAACGCAGGTCGAAGGTGTGGAAGCGAACCGGGCGCCGCACAGCGTCCTTCAGCTCCCATTCCAGGCCCACCCGGCGGAAGTGCTTCAAAAGCAGCGCCGCCGGCAAGCCCCGGTTCACCTCCAGTTGCGAATACCGGCCCGATTTCGCCTTTTCCACAACGGCCTCGGAAAGATCGGTGCCCAGAATCTCGATGTTCCAATCCCCCAGGCCCATCTCGAGCAGCATCATGGCCAGGCTGTACGCCTCCTGGCCGGTCGAGGAAGCCGCCGACCAGAAACACAGCTTGCGGCTCGCGCGGCGCAGGTCCAGCAGTTCCGGAAGGACGCCGTCGCGAATGGCTTGATATTGAGCCGGCTCGCGAAAGAAGTAGGTTTCGTTGGTGGTCATCGCTTCCACCACTCGATGATGCAAAGAGCAGGGCTGCGTGGCCTTCAGGAGTGCGCAGAGGTCGTCGAGGGATGCCAGGCCTTGTTCCCGCAGGATCGGGGCGAGCCGCGCCTCGAGCAGGTAGTGCTTCTCGGTGTCCAGCACGATGCCCGACCCAGTGTAGACGTGCTGCTGCAAATAGCCGAGATTGTCGGGAGCGATCGCCGCTTGAGGGAAGCTCATGCCGCACCAACTTGTCTGAGGATGGCTGGCACGATGGCCTCCAGTGGCAGCACCTCGTGGGCCGCGCCCGCCGCGACCACCGCGCCCGGCATGCCCCAGACCACGCTGGTAGCTTCATCCTGTGCCAATATATGGGCCCCTTTTGCTCGCAGGCGCTCGGCTCCGCGCAGGCCATCCTGGCCCATGCCCGTTAGAATCGCGGCCACGACGTTGCCGTCATATGCATCCGCCAGAGAGTTGAACAGGGCGTCGACCGCCGGCCGGCACGAATTGAGAGGCGGGTCCTGGTCCAGCACGATCCCCGCTCCCCACAGCATGGAGGCAACCCGCATGTGGAAGTCGCCGGGCGCGATGTAGATCCATCCAGGCTGAGGAATTTCTCCGCCCGCGGCTTCCTTGACCGACAGCGGCGTCAACCCGGCCATGCGTTCCGCCAGGAACCGCGTGAACAAAGGAGGCATATGTTGAACGACGAAGACCGGCAGCGGAAATCCCGCCGGAAATTGATGGATGATCGCCGCCAGTGCCGCCGGGCCCCCGGTAGACACGCCGATGCCCACCGCCTGAGGCCTCGCTGTTGTGCGCCTGGCCGACGCTTGCGCCACGAGGGAGGTGGAGACCGGCGGCACAGCGGCCTTGTGGGGTTCGACTGGTTTGCCAAACTGGAAGAACTGCCGAATCTTCGGAATCAATTGCTGCCGCAGGTTAGCCAGCGATACGTCCAGCGATCCCGCGTTGGATGCTTTGGTGACGTAGTCGTCAGCGCCCAGCGCCAGCGCTTCCAGGGTCGCAAGAGCGCCATGCTCCGTCATGGTGCTGAACATGACCACGCGAACCTGTTGGTCCATGCGGCGCAACTCCCGCAACAACTCCAGGCCATTCATGTCCGGCATCTCGATGTCCAGCGTGATCACATCCGGATTCAGTTGCGGGATGCGGTGCAGAGCGATCGAGCCATTGGCCGCGACCCCCACGACTTCCACCCTGGGATCTTCCTCCAGCGCGTGGCACACCAACCGGCGAATCACCACCGAGTCATCCACCACCAGTACCCGGATCTTCTGTCCTGGCTGAAGGACTCGAGTGCAAAGGGCGCGCATGCGGAGTCAGGCTAGCAACCCGGCCAGGCGGAGCTTGTCGGCCAGGATCTCCTTGGTGAAGGGTTTCATCACGTACTCGGTCGCGCCGGCCTCGAGAGCCAGAGACATCTGTTCGATTTCAGCTTCCGTGGTCACCATGACCACCGGCACGGCGCCGTACACGGGGCTGGCGCGGAGGTTCCTCAGCAGCTCCAAGCCGTCCATCACCGGCATGTTCCAGTCCGCCATCACCAGATCCACGGACGACGTCGAGGCTATGGCTTCGAGGGCCTCGCTGCCATTGCCGGCCTCGCGAACTTCGTAACCGAGTTCGCGCAGCGTGCGGGTAAGGACCATGCGAATGGCGCGGGAATCATCTACAACGATGGCTGTGGGCATCGGGTGGTTCCTGAAACGCGGGGCGAGCCTGACCCGCCCCGCGCCGCGGAATGTCAGAACGTGAACTTCGACACCACCGTCTGCAAGCGCGCGGCCATCTGGCTCAGCTCCTGTGCGGCCTTTTGGGTGTTGTTCGCGCCCTGCGTGGTGTCTTTGGCCGCCATGGCGACGCCGGTGATGTTCTTGGTGATATCACCCACGCCCTTGGAGGCCTCGGCCATGCTGCGGTTGATTTCGTTGGTGGTGACGGTCTGCTCTTCGACGGCGGAGGCGATGGCGTTGGAAATGTCGTTGATCTGATTAATTACCGTCGTGATCTCCCCGATCGCGCCGACCGCGGCCTTGGTATCGCCTTGTATCGCCTCTATCTTCTGGCTGATCTCTTCGGTGGCTTTGGCGGTTTGTTTGGCCAGTTCCTTGACCTCGTTGGCGACGACAGCGAATCCCTTGCCGGCTTCACCCGCCCGCGCCGCTTCGATGGTGGCGTTGAGCGCCAGCAAGTTGGTCTGCTGCGCGATGGAAGTGATGACCTTGATCACGTTGCCGATCTCGACGCTGGACTCGCCCAGTTTGCCTACGGTTTCGTTAGTGGCGGTCGCGGAATGTACCGCGTTCTTGGCCACGCGCGCCGCTTCATTGGCGTTCTTGGCGATCTCGCGGATGGAGCTTTGCATCTGCTCTCCTCCCGAGGCCACCGTAGCTACGTTGCGTGAGACCTGCTCGCTGGCGGCGGAGACGACGCCCGCCTGGGTGGCAGTCTCTTCGGCATTGCCGGCCATTTGATGGCTAACCGCGGTGAGTTCTTCGGAAGACGACGCCAGTGTCTGCGCGTTCTGGCCGATAGTCCTGAAGTTCTCCTGCAGATTGGTGGCCATCTTGTTGATGTCTTCCTTGATGCGGGCATGATCGCCGCGGTATTGGCCCTGCACGCGCGCCGCGAGATTCCCTTCGGCAATCTTGGCGAGGACCACCGAGGCCTCCTTGACCGGCTCGATCACCGCATCCAGAGTGCGATTGATCCCCTGGACAATTTTCGAGAAATCGCCCTGGTGTCGCGAAGCGTCAGCCCGGACATCCAATTTGCCGTCCGAGGCTGCATTCACCAGCGTATCGGCGTCTGTAATCAGGTTTTTCAAATGGACACGAACCTGTTCAATGGTCTCGTTGATGAAGGCTTTCTTGCCGGGGAAACGCTCCAGCGGCGCTTCGAAGTTGCCCCTCCCGAACTCGGCCACACAGGCCATAGCCTTCTTCTTGACCGTGATGTGGCCTGCGACCATGTCATTGACCCCCTGCCCCATGACGCGGAAATCACCGTTGAACTTGTCCACCGGGATCACCACATCGATGTCGCCCTTGTTGTGCTCGTCTGACATCCGGTTCATTTCCGTGATGAACGACTTGACGTTGGCCCGCAGCCGCTCGATGGTGTCGTTGATGAAAGCCTTCTTGCCGGGGAAGCGCTCCAGCGCGGCGTCGAAGTTGCCCTTGGAAAACTCGTCCACGCAGGCCATCGCCTTCTTCTTGACCGCAATGTGACCGGCCACCATGTCGTTGACGCCTTCCGCCATCACCCGGTAGGCGCCCGGGAGGCGATCCGCGGGAATCACCGCATCGATGTCGCCTTTGTTGTGCTCGTCCGACATGCGGCGCATCTCGGCGATGAACGACTTGACGTTGGCCCGCAGCCGCTCGATGGTGTCGTTGATGAAAGCCTTCTTGCCGGGGAAGCGCTCCAGCGCGGCGTCGAAGTTGCCGTTCGCGAACTCGTCCACGCAAGCCATTGCCTTTTTCTTGACCTGGATGTGGCCCGCGACCATGTCGTTGATGGCTTGCGCCATCGCCCGCGCACCGCCCTCGAAGCTCTCCACGGGAAGGCGGGCGTCGATGTCGCCCTGATTGTGCAACTCTGACATGCGATGGATTTCCTGGAACAGCCGCTCGGTTTCTCCGGCCGATTCGTCCTTCCGCACCGGGCCCGTCCGACGCTCCAACAAAGCGACCGAGCCGTCCGGCCTGGATCGCAGATTACCAGTTTTTAGAGGTGTTGCCATACGATTGAACTCCTTGTCAAATTGAACCCTGCGTGCGGGATTCCAAAAACTCATCCACTTCCAAAGTCTTGTCCGGGTCGAGGACCAGCAGCAGGCGCTCCTTGAGCTTGTACACGCCCCGAATCAGATCTCGCGCCGAGGCGCTGACATTGTCCGGTGCGGCCTCAAAGGCTGACTGGTCCAGTTGCAGCACGTCGCCGATTTCATCCACCAGGAGGCTCACCGGACCCTCATCGGCCCGCACGACCAGGTTCATCGGCAGCCGCTCCGGCGGTCGGGGCGGCAAGGCCAAGCGGCGCCGCATGTCGAGCGCCGTGACGATCTGCCCGCGCAGATTGATCAACCCCTCCGCCACAAACGGTGACAGGGGGACCCGGGTCATCTCCTGGTAGCGCAATACCTCCTGCACGCGCAGAACGTCAATCCCGAAAAACAATTGGTCCACTACGAATGTGGCGTATTGTGTGCCGATCTCTGCCGCGCTCATGCCTGACTCCTTGCGGGTGACGCCGGCGCACCTGTTTCTTCGTGCCCGACCGCCGCCGCCAGTCTCTCGATGGAGGCCAACATGGCTTCACGGTCCAGCCTCATCTGGCAGTCCGCAAAACCTTCCGGCCGCTCGCGCAACTGCTCCTCGGAGCTGGCGAGCGCCACCATGGGGATTTGCCCAAGGCTGCCTTGCCGGTCCATGGCCTCTCGCAGACCGCGGCAGCCTTCCGGCGGCAAGTCCATGGCCGTCAGCACCACGTCGATCTGGCTGTGTTCCAGCCGGTTGAGAGCTTCCCCCGAGCTGCCGGCTTCCACTACGCGATGCCCGGCCATTTCCAATTCGCCGCGCAGCAACCCGCGCATGAATGCGGAGGGATCCGCCACCATGACGCTGGTGTTTCTGCCCGCCTGTTCCGGATCCAGCCACTCCGCCGCGGCTGCGCGAATGACTGCGCGCACATCCAGGAAATCGGTGACCTGCTTGCCCACCACCGCCGAACCCAGTAGGCCAAGGCGTTTGCTGGGCTGGCGAATTGCAACCGAGTCCTCGACGATGTCAAGGATCTGGTCGACCATAATGCCCAGGCTGCGCGCTCCGTCCACGAAGACGATGACCTGCACCGGATCCCGCGTCGCCGCCGTATTGGGCGAGTCCGGCTCCAAGACTGACGACAGAGAGACCACCCTCAAAATGCCGCCCCGATACTGCACCACGTGATGGCCGCCGGCATGCTCCAGCACCGATTGCGGAAACTCCTCGAGCCTGGCGACCAAAGCCAGCGGCACCGCGACCCGTGCAAAGGAACCGGCCTGAAACAACAGCAGCCGCTGGAGGTCGGACCCGGCTGCCGGGGCGGCCTGCGATTCGCTCCGGCTTTGTTCCTCGCGGCGGGTCAGCACGCCGGAGCGTTGGCCAATGCCCAGTACGTCCAAAATCAGCGCCACGCGTCCATCGCCCATGATGGTGGCGCCGGCGTAGACCGAGAGCCCTTTCAACTGTTTCCCCAGCGGCTTTACCACGATCTCCTGCGTGTCCTTGATCCCGTCTACCACCAAGCCGAACTGGTGGTCTTCGGCCTGCAGCACTACGATGTTCACCACGTCTTCATTCGAAACGGCGCGCAAACCCAAGACCTGATTCAAAAACGCAATCGGAAGCAGCCGGCCGCGCCGCCGGTAGACCGGCGTGCCATGCACGCGCTCAATCTTGCCCGCGGAATCGCCATCGATCCGGATCAACTCAAGCAGGCTGGCCTGGGGAATCAGAAAACGCTCTCCTCCGCTTGTCACCACCAGACCGGGGATAATGGCCAGAGTCAGCGGAATCTTGAGCTTGATGGTCGTGCCTTGCCCCAGAACGCTCGAAACGTCCACCGTCCCGCCGATCCGTTCCACATTGGAGCGAACCACGTCCAGACCCACTCCCCGTCCAGACACCTTGGTGACCGCGCGGGCGGTGGAAAAGCCCGCCTGGAAGATCAACTGGAATACTTCGTGATCGCTCATCCGCTCGGCCTGCTCGGGGCGGATCAACCCCTTTTCGAGGGCTTTCTGCTTGACCTGGGCCACGTCCACGCCGGCGCCGTCGTCGGCGATTTCGATATTGACCTGGCCGCCCTCGTGATAGGCCTTCAGTGTCACCGTCCCGTGCGTCGGTTTGCCGGCCTTGGCGCGCTCTTCCGGCGTCTCGATGCCATGGTCGCAGCAGTTCCGTACCAGGTGTGTCAGCGGATCTTTGATGGCTTCGATGATGGTCTTGTCCAGCTCGGTGCCCGAGCCATCCATTTCCAGGCGCACCCGTTTGCCACAGGCGTGAGCCGTGTCGCGGACCAGACGGGGCAGCTTGTTCCAGACCACCCCGATGGGCTGCATGCGCGTCTTCATGACGTTCTCCTGCAGCTCGGTGGTGATCAGGTTCAGGCGTTGCGAGGTGGCATTCAGCTCCCCATCTTCTTTCTGCGTGGTGAACTGCAGAACCTGGTTGCGCGCCAACACCAGCTCCCCGACCAGGTTCATCAGCTTATCGAGCAGCCCCACATCCACGCGAATCGCCGATTCGGAGACAGCGGAACCTCTCTCGCTCTCGGTTTGGACGGCGTCTGCGGGCGCGGCGCCACGATCGGTGGCCGTCCCGTCGGCCGCCGACTCCAGTTTGTCGATGAGGCTCGCATACTCGTCCGGCCCTTCCTTCCCAGTGGCCTCGATAGCCGCCAGGATCTTGCGCACGGCGTCCAGGCATTCCAGGATCAGCGCCACCAGATCGCTCGACAACGCCCGCTCGCCCGCGCGCACGCGGCTCAGTAGGGTCTCCGCATGGTGGGCGATTCGCTCCAGGCACGGGAAGCCCAGAAATCCGCAGGTGCCCTTAATGGTATGAATGGTCCGGAACACGCTCGCCAGCAAGTCCTTATCGCTCGGCCGCTGTTCCAGCTCGACAATTTCCTGATCGAGACGATTCAGGTTCTCATGGCTTTCGATGAGAAACTCTCGGATGACATCCTGTTCGGACACGCTTACTATATCGGACAGGCTCAATCGTTACTTGATACTCGGCCGATAAGATTTTCATGGCGAGTCCAGAACCAGAAAAACCCTCCCATTCCATCAATGTGCTCATCCTCGACGATCAGCACCAGGTTTTGTTTGAGAACATCAGGCGGCTGAAAGAAGTCATGAAGGCCGGCGTGGGAGCCGCCGAGTTGCCTCAGCTCTTGCGCAATCTCGCCAGGCTGGCCAACTACCACTTCCCCACTGAAGAGCGGTTAATGGAAAGTTATGGATACCCGCTGCGCGACATGCACGCCCTCGAGCATCGGACGGCTTTCAAACACCTGCGGCACATGAACCGCCTGATTCGAGCCGGCGACAACTCCGTGGCAGTCCAAGCCATGGATCTGCTGAACTATTGGCTGGAGCACCACGTCGGGCACTGGGACGCCCGCTTGGGCGAGTACCTGAACGCCCACGGCGTCAGTTAGGCGGTTTGCGGAGCTTGGTCGCCCTACGCCGTGCCGCCGCGCAGCAATGACGCCGCGGTGGGCGCCGCGATGCCGGGCAACCGTGGCCGCGCTTCCGTCTCCGGTACCTTGTCTCCTTCGCCCGGCGCCAGGAACAGGTTGGCGTCGATGCCGTGCTGCCGCGTGTACAAATCGTAGTACCGACCCTGCGCTTCGTACAGCGATTCGTGCGTGCCGCGCTCCAATATCCGTCCGTCTTCCACCACCAGGATCTGGTCCGCGCGGCGAATCGTGGAAAGGCGGTGGGCGATCACGAACGTGGTCCGGCCTTTCATCAGGTACGCCAGGCCTTCTTGGATGGCCGCTTCGGATTCCGAATCGAGGCTCGAAGTGGCCTCGTCCAGGATCAGAATCCGCGGGTCCGCCAGGATCGCGCGGGCGATCGAAACGCGCTGCCGCTGGCCGCCGGAGAGTTTCACCCCGCGCTCGCCCACAATCGTGTCGTACTTTTTCTCGAACTTCTCGGCAAATTCGTCCACGCGCGCGATGCGGCAGGCTTCCAGGATCTGCTCTTCAGTGGCCTTGGGCCGCGCAAATCCGACATTCTCGCGGATGGTGCCATCAAACAGAAACGTGTCTTGCAGCACCACACCCAATTGCATGCGGTACGAATACAACTGCGCCTGGGACAGATCCAGCCCGTCCACGTGAACGTTGCCCTCGGTGGGGTCGTGAAATGCCGCGATCAGGCTGATGATCGTCGATTTCCCCGATCCCGACGGTCCCACCAGCGCAGTCACCGTTCCGGGCTGCGATTCGAAACTCACCTCATGCAGCACTGGCTTGCCGCCGTCGTAGGCGAAGGTCACGCGGTCAAACGCCACGAAGCCCCGGATCGGGCCCACCGGAAGCGCGCGCCGCGGGTCTTCGTTCTCGGGCCTTTCGTGCAGGACTTCCTGCGTGCGGTCGAGGCCGGCCAGCGCTTCGGTCAACTGCGTGCCGATTCCCACCACCTGGAACATAGGCGCAACCAGCATGGCCAAGAACATCGTGAACGACATGAAGCCGCCGATGGTGAGTGTGTGAGCCATGATCTGCCGTGCTCCCACGTACATCACCGTGCCGCCGACGATTCCCATCAAGGTGGTGGCCGACAGGCTCATCAGGGAGATGGCCGTGAGTGATCGCAGCACGTTGTCGAGCAGTCGCTGCACGCCGCCGGAGAATACGCGGGCTTCTTCCTCCTCGGCGTGGTACCCCTTCACCACGCGCACGCCGGCGAGCGACTCGGTGAGGCGCCCCTGCACCTCGGCGTTGATCTTCCCGCGCTCCCGGAAGATCGGCCGGATGCTGGCGAAAGCCTTCCGCAACACCAGCGAAAAGGTCGCGATGAAGAACAGGGCCAGCCCGGTCATCAGCGCGCTGATGCGCAGCAGAATCACTAAAGACAGCAGCGCCTTTAAAATCCCTCCCACGAAATCCACCAGGCCGGTGCCGATCAGGTTGCGCACGCCTTCCACGTCGCTCATGATGCGGGAAACCATCGCGCCGCTCTTGTTGGCGTCGTAATAGGCCACCGGCAGCCGCCCAACGTGCTCTTGAACTTGTCGCCGCAACTGGGCGATCAGCCTTTGCCCCTCCTTGGAGAGCAGTTGCGTGAGAGAAAACGAAGTGATCGCCTGAATGATCGTGGCCCCGAAGACCGTGAGCACCAGCGGCGCCAGCAGACGGTACTCCCTGGCGGCGATGACGTTGTCGAGCAGGAACTTCGGCGCACCCGGCAGCACCACGCTCATCGAGATGTTCACCAGCATCAGGCCGAAGCCCAACGCCAGCTTGCCCCGCCGCGGCAGCACCAGCTCTTTTAGGAGCGGCCGCACGCTGCGCAGAGTCTCGGAAGTCTTCTTTTTGGGTTTGGGGGGAGACACTCCTTCCAGCTTACAACGCGAGCCGCTGTTCGACGAGTTCCGGCATGTCCGCCGGATTCTTCACCGCCAGAACCTCGAAGCCGGCTGCGCGCCCGCTGGCCAGCCCCGCCTCGGAGTCCTCCACAACCAACGGCGCGCGCGATCCGAGCCGTTCCGCCGCCAGCAGGTAAGGATCCGGAGCGGGCTTGTGGCGCTTCACGTTCTCGGCGCCCACCACCGTCTGGAAATACCGGCGCAGACCGCCCGCTACCAGCAGCGGCTCAACTTCCGAGCAAGCGCTGGAGCTGACCACCGCCAGTTTGTACCGGCCGCTCAGCCCGGCAAGAAACACTTGTAACTCCGTGTGGAATGGCGGGGCCGCGTTCATGCGAGCTTGGAACAGCTCCTTCTTGGCCGGATATAGCTTCCACAAATCCTCCCACTTACGCGGCGGGTTGGACTGTGTAGCCATCATTCGGAGCATTTCGCGGTCGTCGATTCCGATGCAGCAATCGCGGTAGAACTCCCACTGCAACACCACTCCGGCCGGCGCCAGGACTTCCGCCCAACACGCGCAGTGCACCGGCTCGGTATCGGCGAGCACACCGTCGAAGTCGAAGAGAATGGAATCGAACCAGGACATGGCGGGAGCAGTTTCAGCGTACCACGCCGAGGTGTGGTATCACTGAATAACCGAACCATATGTCCTCTGAAGCAGAACTGAGAGCCGAACTCGATCGGTTGCGCGCCGAAAACGAGGCGCTGAAAAGGCCGCGTGGGCAGATGTCCATGAAGGTGAGCGAGAAAGGCGCGCTCTCCGTCTACGGGCTGGGTCGTTTTCCCGTCACGCTCTATCGCGAGCAATGGGAGAAACTTCTGGGAATGGCGGAGTCCATCCGCCAGTTCATCCAGGAGAACGATCGCCTCCTCAAGAAAAAAGAGTAGCCGATGGCGAAAGCAACGGCCCTGATCACCGGCGCATCGGGCGGCATCGGGGCCGAGCTGGCCAAGCTCTGCGCGGCCGCCGGGTACGATCTCATCCTGGTGGCGCGCAGCCAGGCGCGGCTGGCAGAACTGGCCGGCGGCCTTTCGCAACAACACGCCATCCAGGCGCGCGTGCTGGCGGTGGACCTGGCCGACCCTGCGGCGCCGCCTGAAATCTTCGCCCAGGTGCGCGATTCCACTATCGATATCCTTATCAACAATGCCGGCTTTGGTGTGCGCGGCCTTTTTGCCGAAACCGAATGGGCCGCCGAGACGCACCTCCTTCAGGTCAACGTCACGGCGCTGGCGCATCTCACCAAGCTGTTCCTTCCGGGAATGCTGCGCCGCCGCGCCGGCCGCATTCTGAACGTGGCATCCACCGCCGCGTTCGTGCCCGGACCGTTGATGGCGATGTACTACGCCAGCAAAGCCTTCGTGCTGTCGTTCTCTGAAGCGCTCTCGAACGAAGTCAAAGGCTCCGGTGTGACCGTAACGGTTTTGTGTCCGGGCCCGACCCACACCGGCTTCGCGGATGCCGCTGGCATCACCGATAGCAACCTGTTCCACGGTCCGGTGATGGAAGCGGCCGCTGTGGCTCGCGAAGGCTATGCTGCCATGATGGCTGGCAAAACCAAGGTGATCGCCGGCGCCCGCAACCGCTGGCTGATGCGCGGCGCACACCTGGCGCCGCGCAGCCTTGCGGCGGCAATGACCCGCAAGCTGAACGCGGGCTCATGACCGTGGAAGAGGCGTTCGAAGCCGAAGGCGTCCACGGCGTGCTGCATCGCCCCAACCGCCAGGCCGGCGATGCCCTGGCGCTGACTCATGGCGCCGGTTCCAATTGCCACGCTCCGCTGCTGGTGCGGTTGGCGCGGGACTTCGCCGAAGCCGGCTGCCTGGTGCTGCGCTATGATCTGCCCTTCCGGCAACAGCGTCCCAAGGGCCCGCCATTTCCAGCGGCGGCCGAACGCGACCGCGAGGGTGTTGTGCGCGCCGTCGATGCTCTGCGACGCCTGGCGTCCGGCCGCGTTTTCGCCGGAGGCCATTCGTACGGCGGCCGTCAGGCGGCTATGGCCGCGTCGGAACGCCCGGCGCTGGCCGATGCCCTGCTGCTGCTTTCATACCCGCTCCACCCGCCCGCCAAACCCGACCAGAAGCGCACGGCTTTCTTCCCGGATCTGCGCACCCCGGCACTATTCGTCCACGGCAGCGAGGATCCGTTCGGCGCGCTGGAGGAATTGCGGGAAGCGCTGGCGCTGATACCCGCGCGCACCGGGTTGCTGGCAGTGGAAGGCGCCGCCCACGATCTGCGGCACGCCGCGAAGATGAGCGCGGATGTGTTAGCCCGATTGCGGGCGTTGGGTTAGCCGGATGATTGGGCGGCCTAATGGTCCGCGGCGCTGAGCCGCAAGACCGCGGCCAGAACATCGTCCATTCGCTGTCTGACCACCGGTGAGAGATCGCTGGAAAGCGAAAAGTCCGCGCCCACGACGGTCACCAGAGTCGCCTCGCCGGCGCGGCCGTACAGGGTGCGCGCGCCGGCCACAAGGCTTTCGGGCGACGGGTGGTGGGTGAAGGCGGCACGCTGCAGCTCCTTCGGCTCGACGCGGCGTTCTCTGATCTCACCGGGGTTTGGGCCCGCGCAGGCGTCGATGAAGATCACCCGCCCGGCCCGGCTGATCGGCTCCATCAGTTCGGGAGTTAGCTGGTGGAGCGAGAGAATTTCGACCGCGGGATCACTTACCATTACGCGCAACCGCTCCGCGGCACACCCGCCCACACCATCGTCGCCGCGCAATGGGTTGCCGTAACCGATGACGAGGGTGCGAAGCATCACGAACCGGGCCAAAACCAGCCAGGGCTGCGCTCTGATATCCCGCCGCTTATGCGTGCTTCGACAGCACCTTGCGTTCCGCGGCCGGCTTGTCCGGCGGCGTGGAACGCTGGCCAAAACCCATCCCGTTCATCTCGGCAAGAGCCGCTTGCCCGCTGGCCACTGCCGCGGCGTGGTCCCTGCGGCGAATCGCTCTGACCATCGACTTTACGTGCGGCATGGCCCGATTCAGCCGCTGGGAATCCGGGACGTGCGTCGGCCATTTATCCGAGCTGGTGGTCTTGTACGCGCGATAGGACGGCCGGGTCATCTGGTGCATTTCGTAGAGGCACTGATTGCCGCATTCGAGGTGATCGTCCCATTGCGCCGGACCTGGTGCTTCCAGCGATTTGAGAATACTTTCCAATAGGATCTTCGTGCTGTCGCACAACATCGACTCTGGTCCTCGTTTCCTTAGCAGGGCTGGCAGCGTGGCCTTGGGTTGCGTTGAACTCAACCTTCGAGGGGAAGGAAAACCTTACACTCTTATTCTAGCACCGGCGGGGCCGAAATCGCACGGGCGCCCATCCTATGTAGCCAGGTCGATTCGAAATGTCGTGCCTTTGCCCTTTTCGCTATCGACGGAAATGCGCCCTTTGTGATCGCTCACCACCGATTGAACAATTGCCAGACCCAAACCAGTTCCGTGCGTTTTTGTTGTGTAGTACGGGGTGAAGAGGCGTTCGCACTCTTCCGGCGTGAGTCCCTGGCCAGTGTCGGAAACCTCCAGCCTGGCGCCGGGGCTCAGAGCGAGGGTGCGCACAGTCAGCGTGCCGCCTTGCGGCATGGCGTCGATGGCGTTCAGGATCAGGTTGCGCAGCACTCGGGTCATTTGCTCGGGATCCGCGGAAATCGGACGAAGTTGCGAATCCAGTTGCGCCACGGCCCTGACGCGCGCCTGCGCGAGTTGTGCCTCGAACAGTTTCAGAGTCTCCGCCGCCAATTCGGTGAGGTTTACCGGCTGCATCTCCGGCGCCGGCATCTTGGCGAAATCGCTGAAACGCGCGATGATCTGTTTCAGGTTCGCGAGCTCGGCTAACAGCGTCGCAGTCCCTTCGCGGAAGACCTCGTCGAACTGGTCGGGGTAGTTCTCGCGGGCGCGCTGCATGTTCTCAACTGTGATCTGGAGCGGAAACAGCGGGTTCTTGAGCTCGTGTGCCAGCCGCCTGGCCAGCTCGCGCCACGCCGCCACGCGCTCCGCCTGAACCAGGCGCTCGCGCTGATCCACCAGCTCGTGCGTCATGCGATTGAACGCCCGCGCCAGTCGTCCAATTTCGTCGGTCGAGGCCACTTCCACGGTCGTTCCCCAGTTTCCCGCGGCCACACTGCCCGCGCTCTCCGCCAGGCGCTGCACCGGCCGGGTGATGCGCGCCGTGGCCCACCAGCTCAGCACGATCCCCATCAGGATGCCGGCCGCCGCCACAAAAATGGCGGTTTTCAGCATCGCGGCCTCCAGTTCCACCAGGTCGCGCCGGGGGCTTCCGATGAGCAGCACGCCCAGCATGTTGTTCTCGTAACCGGTGAGCGGCACCGCATGAAACGTTTCCGCCGTGGCGCCGCTCCCCACGGTCTGGATCACCTGCCGCCGCGCGGATTCCACCTGTTCAACGAGCGGCCGCAATTCCGCCGCCCGCGCGGCCGGACCGGCAGCATCAATGAGCTCGGAAGGTGCGAACTGCGGATTGAGGTTGCGGTAGAGCAGCACGCGCATCCCTTGCGGCAGAACTAGGGATGCGAGGAACTCGCGGTCCAGTTTCTGGCCGCCGGCCACGTAGAGTCGACGGTCGCTGTAAACGGCCGCGCCCACGGCCACCAGCGCCAGCGTGACACCGTCGGGCACCTCTTCGCGCTTGAGAAAGGCGCCGCGCGATTTCCAGTCCTGTTCGGCCGTTAGCCAGTCCTCTTTATAGCCAAAACGGGCCGGCCACTCGGCTGAAGAGACGATCGCGCCGTCGCCCGCCACTAGCTCCAGTAGATCGAGCGCATGCGTGCCGGCGATGACTGCGGCTTGATCGACATACGGGGAGGGATCCGGCGCTATGGCGATATCGCGTGCGGCGGCGGACGCCGCAATACTTTCCACCACGCGGGCGATTTCGGCCCCGCGGCGTTTGAATTCGCGATCGAACTGCACCACGATGGCGTCCACGCGCCGGGCTTCCACACCCTCGAACGCCTCGCGCGTCCGCGCCGAGTCCACCAGCTCCACCAAGCCCACCGCCGCGGCCACAGCCACCGCGAAGATGAGCAGGAGCCGCGTGCGGAACGTCATGGCCGGTCTTCCACCCATAGGTTGCCGAACCGCCATTCTCCCAACGGTGTAACGCCCGGCCCGCCTTTCACTCGGGGCCCGACTCCGTAGACTACCGGCAGATGCACCAGGGGAATGACACGGAAGCCTTCCAACAAAGCGCGTTCGGCGGCATAGAGCGCCTCCGGCGCATCGGCCTTGGGCGACTCTCCCAATCCCAGGGTGGCGGCGACGCCGGCCAGCGCATGGGCAGGATCGGAAGAAGTGATCCGGGCTTCTGACAAACGCACATCGGGATTCCCGGAAGGCGCAACTACATTCACGGTCAGGCCGGCATCGCGGGCGTTCAGCGCGATGCGGTCGGCGAGCGAACGCATGGCAGGATCGTCCGCCGACAGAGAAAGCGTCCGCGCCGCAGCCGGCAATTCGCCTGCCAGGCTGCGGGCCTTGGCAATATCCGCTGTAGCGCCGAACAGAAATGCATATCCGGACAGCCACTGTGGCAGCAGCGCGCCGGAGATTTCTCCCTGCCGCTGGAGCAGCACGTTGAGAGCCGCGCGGTCTAGCGTGAGGGCCAGTGCCTGCCGCACCCGGGCGTCATCAATCCGTGGCCCGAATACCAAGGCCATCAGGCGGACAGGTGAAGACGACCAAACCCGGCGTCCGGCCGTCTGGCGCCGCAGTTCGTTCGGGCCGAGTTCCACCAGATCTGTTCTCCCCAGCTCCAGGTCGACCGATTGATCGCGCAGGGGCCGCGCCATTTCGATGTCGATAGTGTCAAGGAACGGCCGGCCACCCGGCGCATTGTCATCGGCTGAAAAGACGGCGCGAAGTCCCGGATCCCAATTCGTGATGATGAATCCCTCCGTTACCCCGACCGCCGCCGGCGCCTGAGCGGCCGGGAGGATCTCGATTCGCAGAGTCCCGCCGTAATGTGGCCGCGTCGCGGCAGGGGCCGCCGCAACAACCAAGCACGAAACGATGACCTCAGTTGCCGCACACCACCGTGACCACATAAGCCCCATATTTTCCTGACCTCAGATCCCGGACCACCGCCACAGCCGAGGTTCCGCCCGACGGCCAGAGCGCCATTGCCGGCCCGGGCAGGTCCGCCGCCGTGGACAGCGCTGCAGCAGCGCCATTCGTGATGCCAAAAGCCTGGATGCTGTCTGCCTGGTCCCGGTCCCCCGCTCGCGTAGCGAGCACTTGCGATCCAGTGGCGCAGCGCGCGTCCGTGCCGGCAATATCGCTGCCCCATCCCGACACAGCGCCTACCGGTACCAGCGCCGCGTCCAAGATCTGCGTCCGTCCGTCGAGGGCGGCCAGCAGCCATAAGGTGCGCCCCTGGTCCTCGACGCTCGCCGCCGAGAAGAACGCCGGCACGGTCTTGCGCGCGCCGCTTTGCGTCACCACGCGGCCGTCGAAATAGTTGCGCGAGGCTGCGAAGTTGGCGAGCATCAGGGCGTGGCTGCCGGACTCCAGTACCCAGGGTTCGTCAGCCGGCCTGCAATCCACCACCAGCGCTGGTTCCGTTGCGCCAGAACAAACCATGCCCGGCAGGAAGGTCTGAAAGGTCTTTCCGTTCACGCGAATGCGCCCGCGGAGATCGCGCGGCCACGGCTTGGGGGGCGACAACGAAACGGCCTCGCGAATCTCCCACTTGTCGTTGGTCCGCGCGTAGAGCGTGACCTTCGAGGGCGCCAGCACCAGCATGCCGGCGGCCGGAAACGCGACGTCGAGGATCTGCTCCTCCTGCTCCCACACCAGCTTCTTTTCGAGGACGACTCCGGTCGATGCCTGCGCCCCGGGCGCACTGCGTTTCCAGGAAGCGACCCAGACCTGGCGTTCGTCGCCCTTGGTTGCTTCCGCCACCAGCAAGAACTGCGACGCGCTTTCGGAGAGCGTGATCTGTAGATCCGCGGCTGGTGCGATATCGCTGAGGTGCACGCCCGCCTCCTGCAGGGCTCCTTCAAATGCCGCGCGCGCCAGGCCCGCTGCGGCGGAATCAAGGGAGGAGAGGTTGTGCCAGGTTATCGCAACCAGCGAGCCCCGTCCGGCAAAGGCTGCGGTTCTCCGCGCCAGTTCGCGCGCGGCGCCGCCGGCGTCGTCGGCGGCTCGGGCGCTCCACGATAAGAACAGTAGCGCGGAGAAAACCACGTGCCGCCGCTTCACGGCTGCGATCATAGCACATCGCGATTCTCTCCCCCGGTGACGATCCGAATCAACCCACGCAGACAGCCCCGCGCCACGAAGAACGAAACTGGAAACGTAATCGCGGCCATCAACACACAACCCAAGAAGTTCGCCATAGCTGTGTCTCCGATCTCCTACTGCGCGGCTCCGGCCCCGGCCACTGCTCCAGCCTGCGCCACTGCCATTGCGCCGAAGATCTGATCGAGCTCCGGGGTCCGGTCGCCATACAGCTCCACCTGGTCGCCGACCGCCACCATCCCGAACAACTCTTCCACATCGCGGTTCCGCAAGCGGATGCAGCCATGCGAGACGTTGTGCCCGATCGACGAGGGACTGTTGGTTCCATGAATGCCGTATCCTTTGAGGCTAAGACCGAGCCAGCGCGTGCCGACCGGATTGTCTTTTCCAGGGGGCACGACTTTGCCCCTGCTATACCAGGTAGGGTCGGAAATGCTGTTCACAATCTTGTAGACGCCCGTGGGGCTGGGCGATTCGGCCGCGCCTACGGCGGTTTGGAAGATCTTCACTACTTTGCCCGATTCGACGACTGCCAGCCTGCGGTCCGGAATGCTGACCACGATCCGTCGCGTAGGACGCGCCAGGTTCTCCTGGGCCAGCGCTTCGGCGGCGGCCATCAGCATCACGCTGGTAAAAGCCGCCAGCTTTTTGATTTGATCTTCGGCTCTGAGCATCTTCCTGTCCTCCTGACGACGAGCAAGGAGGCAAGGCAGTGACCAGAGCCTAATCTATTGAAAAAGCGCATGTTATGGCCATGGTGTAGGCGTGTCACGCGGAACACGCGTGTTGAGCGAAACGCAGCCACGTTTGCCTTTCAGAGGGCGGGGCTAATGGTTTCTGCGACTACAGGACCGCCCTCCGAGCCGGATACCTCGCTTACGGTCACAGTCATCTGCGATTTAGGTGTTCCGCATCTGAGAACAAGTGGGCGCCGACACGCTACTCACCGAGGGGCCCCGAAATCGCAGTACAGCCCCTGCTATCATGGCATTGCCGTCGTTTTGGACGTGGTCGTCCGTTTCGGATGCCAAAACCGGGGGCGCTTTCAAGATTCCCTTTGCCAGGCGGCGGGCATGGCGTTATCCTGCCCACAGTTATCAGGCCAGGTCGATTGTTTTCGGGAGGTTAAGGTATGCAACGTTCGCATTTTGCCCAGACTCGCACCTCGTTTGCTGCGGCCCTATTCCTCTGCATGTCTACCGTTTGCCTCGCGCAGGAATCGCGGGGCAGTATCACGGGTAAAGTGACGGATCCGCAGAACGCCGTCGTGCCGAATGCCACCGTCGTGGTCACCAACATCGCTACCAACGTAGCCACCCGCGTCGCTACCAACCAGACCGGCTACTACGAAGTGAACTACCTCATCCCCGGCCCGTATTCCGTGTCGGCTGAGTCAGCGGGCTTCAAGAAACTCGTCCGCGCCGGCATCACCCTCAATACCGGCGACCGCCTCGCCATCGATCTGCAACTTTCGATCGGCGAAACCTCCACCTCGGTCGATGTAACCGCCGACGCTCCTCTCATCGAAGCTACCAACGCCGTTGGCGGCAATGTGTTAAATACGCGCGACATTGCCAACCTCCCCGTCACCACCATGAACCCGTGGGCTCTCCAGGCGATTGCTCCAGGCATGGTCTTTACGGGTGCGCCCGGCATCAATCGCGTCATGGACCACGCCGGCACGGCCAGCTATGACACCATGGGGTTGGGCACCGGCACCAACGAGTTCCTCCTCGATGGCAACCCCGTAACCGGCACCAATGGCGGCCGCGCTGGATTTGTGCCCTCCGAAGAAGCCGTCGACCAGGTCCGTATCGAGACCAATCCCTTCGATGCCAGTATGGGGCACAGCGTCGGCGCCTACATCAGCGGGACGACCAAGTCCGGCACGAACAACATTCACGGATCCGGTTTCGCCCAATACATGTGGTATCGCATCAACTCCACGAATGAGTTTACGCGCGCCAATTACTTGTCCCAGGTAGCCGCAGGCACATGGCCGGCCGGGCAACACGAAAACCCCGGCGGGCGCTTCTTCCAGCCCGGTTTCAGTTTCGGTGGTCCGGTCTATATCCCAAAGATCTTCAACGGCAAGAACAAGTTCTTCTTCTACATCGAATACGACCATATCACCAGCATCCAGCCCAACCCCGGCAACATCTCCTATTTCGTTCCCACCGATGCGCAACGGCAGGGCAACTTCTCCAACCTCTCGGCGTACAATCCCACCGCCTACACCATCTACGATCCACGTTCGGCCGTTACCTCCACCGCTGGCCACGTGACGCGCACTCCGTTCACTAACAACACCATCCCGCCCTCTCTGTTCACCAACAATGCGTTCTACAACTTTTTCAAGCAACTCTATCCCGAGCCCAACTACCCCGCCGCCACTCCCGACGGTTTCAACTACTACGACGCCACCCAGCCCTACAACGACTACCTTCCCTCGCTCGTCAACCGTTACGACTACAACCTCAGTGGAACGCAACATCTGAGCGGCAAGTGGTACTACAACCACCGCTTCTCGGACAACTACGACTGGGCGCACAGTACTCCCCTCAAAGGCTATGAGTCCAACGGGCTGTGGCGGCCCACCCGCGGCGGGAGTCTCGACTACGTCAAGACTTTCGGCGCCAATCATGTCCTCGACGTGAACTTCAGCATCACGCAGTACGCGGAGGGCGACAAGCAGCCCATCAAGAACGCCTACAAGGCATCCGACGCTGGTCTGCCCACGTACATTGATGATCATGCCGGCGGTGCTAATGGCCTGCCCGGCTTCCTGATCGGCGAGACCGGCGCCACGGCCAACTTCACTCCTCAGGTCTATGCGAATATCGCATCCACCAGTTATGAAGGTTATTCGGGCCCGGGCGTGAATCAGCGCGGAACCACCTCGCAGTTATCCATCAAAATGACCACCATTCATGGCCGCCACAGCTTGAAATATGGTTGGGAGGAGCGCCGCTATCATTATGCGACTTTCCTCTCCGGCGCCTGCACCACTGGCTGCTATAACTTCGACAACACATATTTCAAGCAGACCGACACCACCACCACCGCGAGCCAGCTTGCCCTGTCGTGGGCTTCGTTCATGATCGGGCTGCCTTCCTCGAGCTCCGGCGCCAGGATTGATACTAACGATACCGGCTACTACAGCAGCCCTTACCATGCCGCGTACCTGCAGGACGACTTCCGTGTGACCGATCACTTCCGGCTTGGTTTCGGACTGCGCGTCGAGCGCGAACAGGGCACCAGTGAACGATTTAACCGGGGATTGTCGGGCGCTTATGACCTGACCTATGTCCCGCCATACGCGCAGGCGGTCCAGTCGGCGTACTCCGCCGGCACTAATGCAATGCTCCCCTCCAGCATAACGGTAGCCGGCGGCCCGACGTATTTAGGCCACCCGTACGACACCCTGACCGACGGCACATATCGCTATCTGCCCAATGTGAGCGGTGTTTACGCATTTAACGACAAAACTGTCCTTCGTTTCGGTACCGGCCTCTACGCTGATACGTTCAATGCTCTCGGCGGTACCGCCAATCGCGAGCTTCAGAACGGTTACAGTCAAGCCACCACCACCACCATCTCCACCGACAACGGTCTGACTTTCTGCTGCGGCGTCGGAGCCGCGGCCAACCTGGGAAGCGTGATCAGCAACCCCTTCCCCGTTCTCCCCAGCGGCCAGCGCTTCCTCTTGCCTGTGGGCAGTGCTTACGGCGCCGATATCCTGGATGGGCAGGGATTTACTTTCTATCCTCGCGACTTCTCCCCCACCTGGGAGCAGCGGTGGAGAATCGACGTACAACGGGAGATCTTTTCGAACCAGATGATCGATATCTCCTACAACGGTTCTTACGCCTCTTCTCCTATGACTAAGAACCTCAGCTATCTACCGGCTCAGTATTGGAATTTCACCAACCAACTGAACAGCACCTTGGATGCCAATCTGAAGGCTACGGTCCCCAATCCCTTCCTCTATACCAACTTCTCGAGCATGGCATCCACCAACCCCAACCTCTACAATTATTTGAGTTCGCTGAGTTGGTTCACGCAGAAGACCGTGCAGGTGCAGCAGCTCCTCCGTGCCTATCCCAATGCGGGAGCCAACCTCCAGGAGTACGGCGGATTCCGTAATCGCACTGTCTATCACGACGTGGAGCTGGTGTACCAGAAACGATTCTCCCATGGCATTCAGTCCCAGGTCATGTTCACTCATGTCTGGTCGCGTAACCAATGGCTGGAAAACCAGTTCGATCAGACGCCGGAATGGCAACCCAACTCCAATTCCCGGCCCAACCGCTTCGTTTGGACCAGCGTTTGGGAACTGCCCTTCGGCAAGGGTCGCCACTGGCTGCAACACGGGCCCCTCGGCCAGGTCGTCGGCAACTGGCAGTTGAGCTGGATATACCAGTATCAGACCGGCCCTCTGATTAGCTTTGGCAACGTCTACTACTACGGGAGCCTCGACCAGCTCGTTTCGGCGCTCAACCATACCCAGACCCACGAGAAGTACATACACTATTGGTTCGATCCCGCCGCCGACTACAATCCCGCCATCAATCCCAACGCCTCCGCCAGCGGCGCCATCCCGTCTGGCTTCGTGGGATTCGAAGGTCGGACGGCCTTCCAGCCAGGCACTTACCAGGCTCGCCTGATGCCCCAGTTCATCAACGCTCTTCGCGCCGATGCCATCAACAACTGGGACATCCGCATCCAGCGCAAGTTCCCCGTCTACGAGCGGCTGAACGCTAGTTTTGCCGTCGATCTGCTGAACGCCGCCAACCGCGTACAATACGCCGCGCCCACCGTCACCCCGTCGTCCACTTCTTTCGGCCAGGTGACTTCTCAAGCCAGCGGACCGCGGCAGATTCAGTTCATGCTCCGCGTGGACTTCTAATATCGAGTTGCTCGATCGACCCCCGAGGGGCACACGAACTTGGCCGGCCAACGGGTCTCGGATCCGCAGGCCGGCTTTTTTTGGAATTGTCTCACGCGGCTTCCACTTGCTTACCTCGGCGCCGCCGCGCCCGTCTCCTATCGCAACAGCGCCGAGGCGCACCACATCACCGGCGCCTGACCATGGTCATCGCCGGTGTTGCGCTTGCGGTCCAGGTAATATTGCAGGTCATTCTTCTTGCTCGTGCCTTCGCAGACATTGTTAATGTCGCCATCCGAATTGATATACCCGACCAGGGCGAGCCACGCCTTGCGCGCCGCGGGCCCATAAGTACTCTCCTTCAGCCACCCGTTCTTCACGCCGGTAATCATGGCGAACGCGAACATTCCCGTACAGGACGTCTCCGGCCACGCTTCGGGATGGTCGATCAACTGTTTCCACATGCCGTCCGCGCCCTGGTATTTCAATAACGACTCCATCATCTTGCGGTAGCCCGCCAGAATCCGCGCGCGTTGCGGATGCTTTAGCGGGAGCGAACGCAGAATCTCCGCCATTCCCGCCGCGACCCAGCCGTCGCCACGCCCCCAAAAGAACGGAACGTCGTCCGCGTGGTAGAAGAGCCCGTTAGGCTGTTGCAGTTTGTCCAGGTAGGCCGTCATCTCCAGAGCGGCGCGATCGATATACCTGGCTTCTCCGGTGGCACGGTAGGCCTGAACCTGCACCGCCGTGATCATGAACATGTCGTCGATCCAGAACCGCGTCTCGGCGGTCAGACCTTGCGGCGTGGGGTTCTCCCATTGGCGGTCGGCGATCATCTTGCCCAACTCGAGCGCTTTCGAATCCTTGGTCTGGATGTAAATCTCCAGCGGCACCGAGCCGAACACCGAAAAGTCCACGTGCCGCTCGGTGGGGACCAAACTGGAATCCGTGGTCAACAGCGGCTCGAAACGCGCGATGAGCCGCTGCGTCAAGTCCTTGTCCCCACTGAGCCGCGCGAACGTCAAAGCGCCGTACCACGCACAGGTCTCCGGATAGATGATGGTGTTGTTGCGCAGATGCGGGCTGGATACGAAGCGTTCGGCCACCCGCTTGCCGACCTCTAAAGGCGCTCGCCCAGGCGGCCAGTCCTTGAACTCTTTCGGTTGTGCGGCGGTCAACACCCCGGTAACCGGCAAAGCGGCGAGAGCGCCCAAGCCGGCCACAAACGCCGTGGAAAGGAAACCACCTCTGATTTTCATCGTCGTCGCGTAGAGCTCCTACTTCCTCCCCTCCAACCCCGTCACATTCCTGCTATCCTTCACCGCCACGGCGCTCCCGTCGGCCGTCCGTATCGCCGTGTCCTCGAATTTCCAGTTCTCCGCGTTCTGAATCGTCCCCGCCGTCTTCCCTTCGATCGCCAGGTTCTTGAATTCGAAATCCCGCAGCGGCGCATCCGCGTACGCACTCACGGCAAACGCCCGCTGCACGCCCACCGCCTTGATGCCGGAAATCCGCACGTCGTGGAAATGCGGCAGACCTCTCTCCGGCGGCACCGGCGTCAGCAATACGCGCCAGTAGTCCGGCACGTTCGCAACACCCTCCGGAAGGGTCGCTTTGCTATAAGCCGGGTCCCAATTCAGGGACATCCCGATGGCGGTTCTAGCTCCGTCTATGTCGATATCGTGGATGTTGATGTCCTGGACCGTGCCACCCCTCCGGCTCGAAGATTTGAAGAAGATTCCATACGGTACGTCCGCCAGAACATGAAGGCCGTACGCCTCGACATCGTGAACCCCGCCCGAGGTCTCGCTGCCGATGGTCACGCCGGCGGCCGCCGCCCGGATGGTGCTGTCGCGGATCACCACTCTCTCCGTCGCGCGATTCACCCGCAGCCCGTCCGCGTCCCGCCCCGCTTTGAGACACAATGCATCGTCGTTGCACTCGATATCGCAGTGCTCCACCAGCACCTCCGTGGACGAATCCACGTCGATGCCGTCCGTGCTCGGTCCCTTCCCACCGATGTTGTTGCGGATGGTCACGCCACTCACCGTGACTTTTCGCGAGTAGCAAACATGCACGGTCCAGAAGCCGGAGCGCTTCAACTGTAGACCGCTGAGATCCACATTCGACGATTTGTAGATCTGGATCAGCCGCGGCCGCTGGCAATCGTAATCGACAGCCCAGCGCAGTCCTTTCGGTTGATACTCCTCGCGCCGCATCTTCCAATACTTGTCCCACCAGATCTTGCCGTCGCCATCGATCGCACCCTTGCCTGAAATCTTCACTCCGTCCTGTTCATACACGTTGATCAGAGCCGCCGGCCACTTCATCTCGATGCCGGCGACGCGGGTCTGCATGATCGGGTAGCCCGCGAGGTCTTGCACTCCGCGGATTTCGACGCCTTCGTCAATGCGCAGTTGAGTCCCCGACTTCAGAAAGAGCGAGCCTGTCAGGTATACGCCCGGCCTGAAAACGATCACCCCAGCCGCTCGTGCAGCCGCGTCAATGGTCTTCTGGATCGCCGCGGTGTCGTTGGTCCTGCCATCGCCCTTGGCGCCGTAATCCGACGCGCGGAATTCCGCGCCCTGCGCGATCGCGGCAGCCGCCAGTAGGAATACCGCCAGCCTCATCCGAACCATCATCTCTCAACCACCTCGATCCGCACAGTACCCGCGCCCAAGCCCTCAGCCGACGCCGTCACCGTGATCCGGCCCGGTCCCGTGCCTCGTACCATGGCGATCGCCCGCCCCTGGAACGCGTGCCGCCGGGACGACTGAAAAGCTTCGTGACTGGCGACGTCCCCGTTGTCTACCGCCACGATCTCCCCAGGTCCTTTCACACCGAATGAAATCAGGTCATCCGCCCTCGGGACCGGCGTCCCGTTCTGATCGACAACTGTCGCAGCGACAATCGCGGGGAAGTCCCACTCCGGACGAATGGCGCGGTCCCCTTCCAGCACAATCCGCGCCGGCGCGCCGGCCGTCCGCACCTCATAGCTCGCGACGCCAGCGCCCTTGTTTCTCCCCACGGCTCTCAATGTGCCCGCTTCAAAGGGGATGTTCCACACGCGCGGAGACGCGTCCGCCGCCAGCGGCCTGGTTCCCAGCGATTTCCCGTTCAGCGTCAGCTCCACCTCGTCGCAGTTGCTGTACACCTCCACGTTCTCTTCGTGCGCGGCGGTGTTCGACGGCGTCCAATCCGAGAAGAGCGCCTGGCGGGGCAGTTGAGGGGCGGTCTCGTATCCCGGATCGGTTGGCGCGGCCGCCGCCAGGGCCACACGCCGCGCGAGGTACACCATGGGCCTTTCCGACCACCAACTCTGCCGCTCGTACGCCGCGGGCTTAAACCCTCCGGTACGATCGAACAACCCCGAAGGATTCGCGACTACGGGCCACGACCGCGACTCGCCCAGATAGTCGAATCCCGCCCACAGGAATTGTCCCGAGTATGCCGCGTTATCGCGCAGCGCCAGCCAAACGGGACGCCCTAACTGGTTCTCCGTTCCCAGGATCTTCCGCGCGGGTCTTGCCGCGTGCGCCGCCAGAATCTCGTTCTCGCGGTAATTCTGTCCCACCACGTCCAACAAATCTGCGAGCCCGTCGTCGTAGTCGTGGCTGACGTTCGGCCGGAATAGCGCCTGCGTTACAGGCCGAGTCGGGTCGGCGGCGTGGAACACATCCACCAGGCCCGTGAGAATCTGCTTGGCGAGGTCCGCGTGCGGCGTATCGCGAATCTCGTTCCCCGCGCTGTAGAGGATGACGCTCGGATGGCTCCGGTCGCGCCACACGGTGTCTCGAGTGTCGGTCTTGGACCATTCTCTGAAATACAGATGGTAGTCGTAAGGATTCTTGGCCACGGTCCAGCAGTCGAACAGTTCGTCCATCACCAGGAAGCCCATGCGATCGCACAAATCGAGAAATTCCGGCGCCGGCGGATTATGCGCCGTGCGAATCGCGTTCACTCCGACCTCGCGCAACAATTCCAGCCTTCGCTCCCACACGCGCAGCGGCACGGCCGCGCCGACCGCCCCGCCATCGTGATGCAGCGCCGCGCCCTTGATTTTCAGGTTCCGGCCATTCAGCCAAAAACCCGTGTCCGCGTCGAAGTGAAACTCGCGGAAGCCGAAAGACACGCTCTCGTCATCCAACACCGCCGCCGTTTTGCCATCGCGGACTCTGGCTGCCGCGCGATATAGGGCGCCGTGATTCACATCCCAGCGATCGGGCGCCTGAACCGCAATCTCTTCTTCAAAATCGACCTGTTTCCCGGGGGCCACGGTCTGTGGCTTGGCCTCAACCGCCTTGACGGCTTTGCCGTCGGGGGCGAAAACCGCAATCTCCAGCGCCACCATGCGCGGCGTATCCCCTTGGTTCACCACCGTACCAGCCACCCGCACCGTAGCTTCTTGGACGCTCACCTTGGGTGTGGTCACGAAGGTGGACCAGTGCTCCAGGTGCGCCGCATCAGTCACGACCAGCCGCACATGGCGGTAAATGCCCGCGCCGGCGTACCAGCGCGACGCCGGTTGCCCCGAGTTGTCGGCCCGCACGGCCAGCACATTCCCGCCGCGGAAATTCAAATGCTCCGTCAGCTCATACTCGAAACTCACGTACCCGTACGGCCGCTTTCCCAGGTGAAACCCGTTGATCCAGACGTCGCTGTTCGCCATGACGCCATCGAATTGGACGAACAGGCGCCGATTCGCATCCCGGCTGGCCAGCGTGAAATGCCTGCGATACCATCCGACCCCGGCCGGCAAAAACCCTCCCGCGCCGCCAGTAGGATTCCTGGCGTCGAATGGGCCTTCGATGCTCCAGTCATGCGGCACGCTCACCGCGCGCCACGCGCTGTCGTCGAAGTCGGGCTTCTCCGCGCCCACCGCATCGCCCTTGAGGAACCGCCAATCGGAATCAAGCGGAATCGTATTCCGCCCCGCCGCTTGCGCGCAAACCGCCGCCGCCCAAAGCGTCGCGCCGGCGAGAAAGCAGGTGCTTTTCCTCCGTCTGCGTTTTTGGTTGCTCATCCGCGGTCCATCCGTCTTCAGCCGACCAGAGTATAGCATCGGGAGAGGCTCCGCAGCGCCTCTTTTTTGTTCCACTTCTCAAAACGGAGCCTTCGACACCCTCCCCGCGCAAACGGCTGACCGGCTCGCCCTGTGGGGTCTAATCCGCTCACTGGACGACAGATGCCGGACTGCGTCTGTGCCATATTCTGTTTTAATCTGCAGAACGCGCGCCGCTTCAGCCCGGCCGCTTCTTCCACGTTCGGCGATCGCGTATCATAGCCTGATATCCATGCTCGGCCACGCAACCTGCCGCATGCTGAGACCAGCGATTCTGTGTGGAACTATCCTCACCGCTGCTGCCCAGACCACACCGCCCCCGCTGAGATTCGATCTCACTGGCCCGCACACGCTCTACAGTGACGTCGCCGGCTACGGTTTCGACGAGATCGCTGCTCAGCCGCCTTACTACTTTTCTATCAAGGTTCCCGAGGAGGGCAACTACAAAGTCACTGTTACTCTCGGCGACCCTGACGCCGATTCCGTCACCACAGTCAAGGCCGAGCTCCGCCGCCTGATGCTCGAACGCGTGCGTGTCCCCGCCGGCCACACCGCAACCCGGTCCTTTGTCGTCAACGTGCGCACACCCAAAATTGCCGGCGATGGCGAGGTCCACCTTAAGGATCGCGAGCGGAGTTCCGAAGCGCGCGCCTGGGACGACCGAATCACGCTAGAATTCAACGACGCCCACCCCGCGGTTCGCGCCGTCGAAATCGAAAAAGCCGGGAACATTCCCACCATCTATATCGCCGGCGATTCCACTTCCACCGACCAGGCACTCGAGCCTTTCAACAGTTGGGGCCAGATGCTCACGCGCTTCTTTGGCCCCGATATTGCGATCGCCAACCACGGGGAGTCCGGCGAGTCCCTACGAGGGTTCATCGGCGAGAACCGCCTTGCTAAACTCATGAGCGTTATCAAGCCCGGCGACTACCTCTTCATCCAAATGGGGCACAACGACCAGAAGGAGAAAGGCGACGACATTGGCCCGTTCACCACTTACAAGGCCGATCTGCGACGCTTCGTCTCCGAAGCCCGGCAGCGCGGCGCCACCCCGGTGCTCATCACACCCATGCATCGCCTCACTTTCGACACGGCAGGCAAAATCGTCAACAGTCTCGGCGACTATCCCGAAGCTGTACGCCAAACCGCGAAGGCGGAGAGCGTTGCGCTTATCGACCTCAATGCCATGAGCAAGCGCTTCTACGAAGCCCTGGGCCCCGTCGACGCGCACGCGGCCTTCGCCGGTCAGGACACCACCCACCACAGCGACTACGGCAGCTACGAGCTCGCCAAGTGTGTCGTCGAAGGCATCCGCCAGGCCAGATTGCCGATCGCGAAATACCTGGTTGATGCGCTGCCGTTCGACCCGGCGCATCCCGATCCATTCGCCAGGTTCGATGTCCCCGCTGAACCCGCTTCCAGTGCCGCGCGGCCCTATGGCCATTAGACCCTGGACAAAGGAGCCCACCGTCCTTCTCTCAATCCGCACCGCTGTTTTTGCAGTGCAGAACAACCTTGTTGTGGGCCGGGCTCCGCCAATCCCCGACGAATAACTGGGTTGGCGGACCATTGGCGTTGTCTTTCGGAACCGCTTCCACTGGCACACGCAACCTTGCGTTTTGAATTCCAAAACTGCTACAACAATGCTGGCGGAGGAGTCCCCGTGAAGACTTCCAACCACAGCCGCTACACCGTAAAATCCCTGGTCCACGCCTCGCGTGTCCTCGAGTCGTTCCAGACAGCGGGTGATGTGCTTCGACTCAGGGATGTTGTCGAGCGAACCGGTTTCAACAAGGGCATGTGCTTCCGCCTGCTTTACACTCTCCATCAATGCGGATTCCTTGACAAGGTCGGCGAGAATCATTACCGCCTCGCGGCGGAGGTACGGCGCCGCCGCTTGTATCGCCTGGGTTATGCCGCTCAAGGCCAGGAGTCCTCGTTCGACCGCGAAGTGCGTGCCGGCCTCGTACGCGCGGCGGAACGTGCTGAGATCGAGCTCATCGTCGTCGACAATCGCTATCAGCCGAAGATCGCCCTCCGCAGCGCCGACTACCTGATTCGCGAACAAGTCGACCTGGTCATCGAATTCCAAACGGATGAAACGATCGCTCCGGCCATCGCAGCCAAGTACATGCAGGCCCACATCCCGTTCATCGCTATCGACATTCCGCACCCCGGCGCCACCTATTTCGGCGCCAATAACTACCAGGCAGGTCTGCTGGCGGGCCACTATCTGGGCCGCTGGGCCAAGCGACGGTGGAACGGGGAAGTGGACGAAATTCTGCTGATCGAATTACACCGCGCCGGCTCGCTTCCCAAAACGCGCGTCCGCGGCATCTCGGTGGGCATCAGTGAGGCGATCCGCCTTCCGGAGAACTGCCGGACCGTATCCATCGACGGCGACGGCCAGTTCCAGACAACGCATGAGCGAGTCCGCAAGCACCTGCGGGAATCCAAATCCAAGCGCATTCTGGTGGGCGCCGTCAACGACCCCAGCGCCCTCGGCGGCCTGCGCGCATTTCAGGAGGCGGGCCGCGCCAACGACTGCGCCACCGTCGGCCAGAACGCCGAACCCGAAGCCCGCGCGGAACTGCGCGTCCCCGATACACGGCTGGTCGCCTCGGTGGCGTACTTTCCGGAAAAATACGGCGACGGTCTGATCCGGCTCGCCCTTGACATCCTTGGGGGCAAGCCTGTCCCCCCCGCTGTCTTCACCACGCATCACGTCATCACCCCGGACAACGTCGACCACTTCTACCCGAATGATGCGCTGCTGACGGCGCCGATGTGAGGCGAGGGTTTCGCTTCGACCCTCCGAGCGCGCCGCTAACCTATGCGATGACCGCTCATTCCAGATGGAACACTTCCTTCAGCATGGCGAAACGCTCGCCTTCCCGTTGATCCGGCACGGGCTCGAACAGGCGGCTCATGAGCTTCTGCCAGCGTTGATTCACCGGATCGTGTTCCAGTTCGTCCCACGCGCGGTCAAAATCGTCCACACGCATGCACAGCGTCAAATCTTGGCCGCGGCGGAAAATGGAATAGTCGGAAATCCCCACTTCCTTCAGTTTCGCCAGCAGCTCCGGCCAGACCCGCTGGTGTTCGCGTTCGTATTCGTCGATTGCGTCCGGCTTAATCCTTAGTTTGAATGCATACCGAGACATAATTCCCCACAGAAACCCATCCGCGACCAGTTAGCTCCGCGGGTGGCACGATGCCACGCAACAGAAGCGTCCTTGATTCGCGGGCGCCGCCCCACGGCTGGCCCTTGGCTCACGGGAAGCCACCTCTTGCTCCGCCCGGCGGCGCCGGCAGCTCCGCGGGAAGCTGATCCTTACACAACTCCAGAACCTGGATGGCCGTCAGAGAGGACTGCGCTGTGGAGTTGGTGGAGACGAACGACGCCTCGTCGATGGCATTCAGCACATCGGGTCCCGCCACCCGGCGGGTGGCGTACGGCCCGCCCGGAACACGGCGCGGCCCGCCCGCACCACCGAGCTGGCTGATGGCGCGGGCAACGAATGCGGCGTTCCCGGTCTTCCAGTAGGCGTACGCCGCCAGCCGTCCCACACCAGCATAGGAACCATCGCTGCCCTCGGTCGCCGTTGCCATATCCCGGGCGACGACCTCTTTGGGAGCCGTGGTCAACCGGCAGTATTGCAGGAACGCCTTCTGCCAGCCGGCGTGTTCGATCAGCTGATTCAACTCAAACACTACTTCGGCGCCACCCTGGATCACCTGCAGGTTGTAAGTGCCGAAGCCATCCGACACCAGGGGGTACAGTTCTCCGGTCGCGGGATCGTAGCCGTACAGCGTGTTCGGCCCGGTCATGAAACCGTACGGCATCTTCACAATCGAATCCATGCCGGCGAGAATCTTGTCGCGATACTTGTTGTCGCCGGTGCGCTCCCACTCCGTCATCCAGTTGCCGACGCAGGCCAGCCAGTCCGGCCCGCCGCGCATACGGCCGGGATACGGAATGGTCCCGGTGCGCGGTGAAGCCAGCCGCATCGGGTCGATCTCGGTCACCTTGTAGTCGACATCCACCACCGAGCGCATCATGTCGCCGGTGCGCTCGTCCGTGGTGATGTAGTAGTAAAACCGCCGGAAGGCCGCCTGACTGATGCGCGCCTCCTTGGCGCCGCATCCCCAGTGGCGCACGTTGTGGCGCGATCCGAGTCCGGCGAACCGTCCCAAATGGTAAGTGTCCACTTCGCTGGTGTGCCGCGTCATGGCCTCCGCCATGCGGAAAACTTCGGCGCGACCAGTGCGCAGAAAACTGTACCACAGCCACAGATCGGTGCCCAGTTCGGTGTTGTCCCACGCGTAGCCGCCGATGTCATACCGCCACGTATGACGTCCCGGATCGTAAGCATGCATCACGTCGCCGTAATCCCAGAAACCGTACCAGCGCCGTTGCTCGATCTCCTTCCGGTAGAGCTCCAGCGCCCCATTGATCCGGTCTTCCACCATGCGCTTGAGCGGCGTGGAGCGGTCAGGCAGGCTCCACACGCCGAAAACCGGGACTTGATGCAGGTATTCGGGGCTGCAAACCAGTCGTGGCGGTTCGGAATTGGATTGTGCTTGTCTGGCGGTCTCGTCGCGAGCGGGTACGGCCGCCGAAGGATAGAGCGTCAATTCGCTGGTCCGGCCGATGCCGTTGGCGGTGCTGAACCCTGGCTGCACATCTTCGTAGCTGGCCTCCAGGGTATGATTGCGCAGGTCGTAGTGGCGCAGGTCCATTGCGGGTGCGTCGGGCGACCACAGCCAGACGCGCAGTTCCGCGGCCTCCGCCGTGGCGTTCCGGACTTCGAGCGATGTGGGATACGATTGCCAGAAATTCCTGAGGGCGATTCCCAATCCGCCCGTCACATCGCCCACGAACGCCAGCCCCGACGCCCGCGTCCCGGCTCCCGCAGCCAGCCAGCAGCTTCGCGGGTTGGTTCGTTTCTGAACGGTGAAGCCCTCGGCGGTGGGCTGCACCAGCTTGTACGAGTCCCACACCGCCCAGTTGCTCAGCAGAAACTGCCCCTGCTTGTCAAACTGTTCCTTATTGGGAATCCGCGTGCCTGCTAGTTGCGCGGCGTAAAGATCGTCGCCGGCGGCCGCGGTCAGCCGGCGCGCGCCGGTAGCCGGCTGGACCGGCTCGGCCCAGAGTCCCGCGCCTTCGCCCGAAAAACGGACGTGCCGGTTGTGCACCTGCTCGCGCATGGGCACGGTAAACGCTACGCCCAGCCCGCGAATAAAGTCCTTCTCCTGGTCGCCATCAAACACGATGGTGTGGACCATGCGCACGGCGGCGTCTCCGGCGTAGAAGTAGAGCCGCACCGTAAACGGCAGCCACTCGCGGCTCGCTTTTTCGGCCTTGTGTACGCCTTCGATCTTCACCACCGCGCGCACCGGACCGCTTTGCTCCACGGTCGCTTTACGGACCACGCTCCCGAAGTTCTCGAAGCGGAGGACGTCCGTCTCGGAGCGGTCTTCCAGCCTGCACAGCAGGCGTCCCTGGCGTGCGACCACGCGGCCACTCACGGCGATGGAATCGATAACGGCCGCACCCTGGAGCGGGATGCGGCACTGCATACTCCCAGTGTCGATGTCGATGCCGTCGGCTCCCTCCCGCACCCGCACGGCGGGCGCAACGGGCACGCCTGAACTCCCCGGCACGAGACGGAACGGTCCCGCCGCTCCCGTGTCCACAACGGACGCGAAGCCACTCCATTTGAGCGACCCGTCCGGCCACCAGGCGAGTGGCCAACTCTGCAGTGGCAGCACGCTGCCGCCGCTCCCTGTCAGCGTGAAACGTTGATCCTTGCGATAGGCCCCGCGCGTCCACGGAACGCCCCAACTGATTCCGGTGGCCACCACCGGCGGTGTTCCGCCCAACCAGTCGACCAGAACCTCCTCCGGCGGCTCTGCAGTTTGACTTGGCGCCTCCTTCGCGCTCGAAGCGAGTCCGAAACCCGTGACAGCCGCTGAAGAAAGAAAAGTTCTCCGTCGCATCGATTCCCGTCGCCGCGCGCCGCTCCTGTCAGAAACTCAGCCTGGCACTGAATTGCAGCTTACGCGGCGAATTGGCCATGGCGGTGAAAATACCGAAAGTAGCTGAATCGATACCCGTGCCCGGAGCCGCGAAATGCACGGCGTTGTTCACATTAAAGGCGTCGGCCTGGAATGCCAGCCTGACCTTTTCGCGAATCACGAAGTCTCTGCGGACACTGAGATCCATATCCGCGTTATGGGGCGCAAACAGCCCGTACGGGGCCGAGCGGGCGAGGTTGCCCTCCGTGTATGCCGGCGGGTCGACAAAGGCTGCTTTATTGAGGTAGGAGGTTGTGGTGATATTTCCGGTCCCCGGCGTGCCATTCTGCCACACGCTCCCTGAAAAGCTCGGGTTGTAATTCGGATAGCAGACGGCGTCGATAATCCCGCCCCCCGTGCATGTGCCGGTGATCGTCAGAGGCGCCCCTCCGGCATAAGTGAAGATTCCCGAAAACTGCCAGTGGCTGATCATTGCGCTCAGCAGCCGGGAATCGCTATTCAGCCCGTGTCCGGCGCCGAAAGGCAACTGGTACACAAAGGTCGCGCTAGCCACGCTCGGGTGATCGATCGTGCCCGGTCCTTTTTCGAGGAAATCCTTGTTCGGATCCCGCACCCCGGACAAATCGTCCAGTTCCTTGCTGTACGCGTAGTTGAACATCAGCGTCAAACCGTGCGACAAACGTTGGTTGAGCGTGATCTGGAGTGAGTTATAGGTGGAGTTTCCGACATCCAGCCAGGGGTTTGAGATGCTGCCATATTGGGGAAAGGGCCTAAGCGCTTGGGCCACCGTTCCCGTGAAGTTCGGGAACGGAGTGGCGAAACCCGGGAACTGGGCCTGAACCTGTGCGAGCGTGGTCGCGTTCAGAGTGGAACTTAGCAGCCCTTGCAGCGGGAGATATGTCGCCGGAATCTGGTTGGTCATGCGCCCGGCTACGCCCGCGCCGGGCAGCCAATGGCCGGCGCTGCCGCTATACGCCGCGCTCAACACCAGGTTTTGGGTGATGGAGTGCTGGATATTCAAACTCCAATCCTCATAGTAGGGAGCTTTTCCACCGAAATCCGGATCGCCGTAAGTCATCCCTATGGCTGTCGAGGGGCCGGCCCACGGCGCTCCCGCGGCCAATGCCGCCGCTGCCGTGATAAAGCCGATGCCATAGCTGGGATTGATGTAGGGCGGAGGATTCGTGATGCCTGGGACGCCGTTATCCCAGATGTACGCGGGCTGCCCGGTGGCCACCGAGGACTGGGCGTTGGTGCCGTTAAACCCAACCTGGCTCAGCCCCTGCCGTCCGTTGGTGCGCCCACCGACACCACCTGCGTGTGCGTAGAATATGCCGTAGCCCGCTCGAATGACGGTCTTGTCCCCCACCCGGTAGGCGAGCCCGACGCGAGGCCCCGGGTTGATATTGTGCTGCTTGACGGGGGTCGCGCAATGGCAACTGTCCGGACCGTCGCCTGCAAATTGCAGCGCTCCCGGAATGCCCCCTGCCACCGGGTTGGCCAGACTCGGACTGATGAAGGACATCCGGTTGGCCACCTCCGTAAACGGACCCCATATATCCCAGCGAAGCCCCAGATTCAGGGTCAGGCGTGAGTTGACTTTGAAATCGTCCTGAATGTACGCGGCATATGTTTTGTATCGTCCGCCGGTCTCAGTGACCGAATCCTGCGTGTTGCTGCTGCCGTCCACCATGCCCAACAGGTAACTCGCATACCCGAGGCCCGTAGTGGGGCTCAGCGCCCCGTTGACGAACTGTGCCGTCTCGTTGTTGCTGAAGGTGAAAGCGGCGTTCAAGGGGAAGGTCTCGTTGTCCTGCAGCGTCTGCCACTGGAAACCTAATGTAATATTGTGCCTTCCCTTGACCCACAGGATGTTGTCCTGCGCGTCCACCGTGTTTTGCGCTTCGTTGAACACGTGGGCGTTGGTGCCGTCCCAGCTCACGGGCGCGTTTTGGCCGCCAAAATTGATGTCCGGGAATGCCGAGGCGGCGAATCCGGCCGGCAGACCGGTGAGACCGGCCTTCCCCGGGTAGTTGCCGTTGGCGGTGGGGTCGGTCAGAGGGATCCACATGCGGCTCAAAGAAAGGCTGGCCTGGTTGACCAGCGTCGGGGTGATGACGTAGGAATCGTGAACCTGTGCGACCGTTGCATACTCGATCACGCCTCTGCCATCCGTATAGGGTGTCGGCAGCGTCGACGTGGTGACCGGTGTCAGGCTGCCGACGATCGGCCAGGCGTACTTACCCGTGGAGAACAGGGCAAAAATGCGGTGTTTGTCACTCAGGTTGTAGTCCACCTTGTCCGTTGTGCTGTCGTTATTCACTTTGCTGGGCAACACAGCCAGGTAGTTGTTGGTGATGTTGCTATTCGTAGGGGGCGGAAGATACGATTGAAACGACTGCGAAACCTTTGAGATAAGGTTCGGCGGGATGACGTTGCCGGAGAACGGTGTCCGGGGCGCCGTTCCCGTCGCACTAAGGGGGTTATAGATCACTTGTGGAAATGCGCTGAAATTGCCCTGCCGTTCGTCCATGGTCGGTATGCTCTGGTAGCCGACAGGGGTCGTGGCCGACACCAGACGGTATCCATCGTAGTTGCCGAAGAAGAACAACTTATTCTTCCGGATGGGGCCGCTGACGTTGACCCCGAATTCGTTTTGATGGTCGGCCGGCAAGACCGCCGCGATGAAACCTCGCGCGTCGAAATCGGTATTTCGGAAGTACTCATAAACGCCGCCGTGGAACTGGTTCGTTCCCGACTTGAGAACGTAATTCTCCACGCCCTGCCCTTCGTACATGGCCTTGGCGCCTGCCGTTTCAACCTGAAACTGGTCCACGGCCTCCACCGAAACGCCGAAGGCCAGATTGCGCGTGTCACCCTCGGTTCCGGCGCTGGTTAACGGCAGTCCCTCGATGTAAACCTCGTTTTGATAGGTCTGCCCACCGTTGAAAGAACCGGTGGACGGACCGGCCGCCTGGGTGCTGTAGTTGCTGACGCCGCTGGCGAGGCCGGCGAAGGACGAAGGATCACGGGGAGACCCCGCCGCGTTCATGGCCAGCGGCAAGGCATCGTAGACGTTGTTCTCCACCGAGGAGCCCAAGGCGGCATCGTCCGTCTTCAGCATCGTCGGCGCAGCCTCCACGGTAATGGATTCGGTAGCCTTGCCGATCTGCAACTTGACATTCAGGCCGACGTTGGCGAGCGCATCCACCGCCACGTTCTCCTGCGTAAGGGTTTGAAAGCCGGGGGCCTTGACGATCACTCTGTACTGGCCGGCGGGTAGAAGCGAAATCACGTATACGCCCGCCTCAGTGGTCCGCCGAGCGGTTTCCACCAGAGTTGCAATGTTGACTGCGGTGACCGTGGCGCCGGCCACATTTGCTCCCGACGGATCCGTGACCGTGCCTTGAATGGTACCGGTGCCGCCGACTTGGGCGACTGCGGAGATTGCCGCTGCGAGCAGCAGCAAGCAGAAACGAATGTTACGCATGCGAACGACTCCTTCGGTTTCGCAGGAGTGTGACACGTAGTATTGAGTTTGACAATCGCGAATCGAGATCGAGACTCCGTTTTGTAACACAAAACTTGGACTGCGCTTGCCCCCGTGTTAACGCCCAGCGTTTCATTGATATAACGGCGCCGCCGCGCCCGATCTGAAGTACCCCGGAACGCCTCTCGTCACTTAATGCAAAACAACAGCAAACCCGGCCTGTGCTCCGGCGAAGGCTGGTCGCGATATTGCGCGTTGGGGTTCGACGATTCCTTGAGCTTAAGTGCGGGACTCCCAGATGGGAGTGAATCGCATCCTTCAGCCCGTCACTGCGACACGATCCGCAAGTCGGCGTGGAGGCTGGCCGTGGAGTCTTCGCCCGCCCATACGTCGAAACCCGCCGGCTCCACTGCCCACTTCCTGGTCTGCGGGCTCCAGAACTGCAGCTCGTCATTGCCCAACGGGAACTTGAGCGTCCGGGTCTCGCCCGGTCTCAGCGCCACTCGCCGGAAGCCTTTCAGTTCCCGCACCGGGCGCGATGCCGACCCCGACTGCTGATGGATGTAGATCTGCGCCACGGCGTCGCCCGCGACCGCTCCGGTGTTCTTGACGTCCACCGCAACCTCGGTCGCCTCGCCCGCCCGGATGCTCGTCTTGCTGAGTCGCAGATTGGTGAATTGGAACGTTGTGTAGCTCAGCCCGTAGCCAAACGGGAACAGCGGTTTCGATTCCAGGTCCCAGTACCGGGAGGTGAACCCCGGCCGGTCCTCGGGATCGTGCGTCAGGGTGTGGTTGTAGTACAGGGGCTCCTGCCCGGCTGACCTGGCCCAACTGACCGGCAGCTTGCCGCCCGGATTGACGTCGCCGAACAACACATCGGCCACCGCGTTGCCGCCTTCCGTGCCCGGATACCAGGCTTCGAGGATCGCCTGCGCGTGCGCGGCGGCCCAGCGAATGTCCAGCGGCCGCCCGCTCTCGATCACCACCACCACCGGCTTGCCCGAAGCCGCCGCGACCTCCAGCATCTTCTGTTGTATTCCCGGCAGTTCGAGCGAGGCCCGGGACGCCCCTTCGCCGCTCATCGATGCGGTCTCGCCGACGACGGCGATCACTACGTCGGCCTCGGCCGTGGCCGCCTTCACCTTCGCCAGCGTCTCCGCAATCTCCGCCTCGGTCGGAGGGCGCACGGGTTTCTTGCCGAGAAACGCGTCGAAGAGCGACGGGAAGACCCGCTGCGGCATCGGACCGCCGGCGTAGACCACCTGCGCCCCATTGCCAAGCCGGTCCCTGATGCCGGCCAGCACCGTGACGGGATGGCTCTTGCCGCCGCCTCCGAACAGGCCCTCCACGGTCCAGCCGCCCTCGATGTCCGTCGCCGAATCGGCCAGCGGACCGATCACCGCAACCTTCTTCAATCCTCCGCTGAGCGGCAGCGTACGGCCTTCGTTCTTCAGCAGCACCATCGACCGCGCCGCCAGCTTGCGCGCCAGCGCCAGCCCCTCGGGTCGGTTCAGCGTCGCCTCGACCTTCGATTCGTCCGCGTACGGATGCTCGAATAACCCCAGTTGGTACTTGAACGCCAGAATCGGCAGCACCGCCGCGTCGAGCTGCGCCTCCCTCACCTTACCCTCATCCACCAGCTTCGCCAGGTTCTTGGTGTATGTCAGGCTCGCCATGTCCATGTTCAGGCCCGCCGTGATTGCCTTGTACGCCGCGTCCGCCGGATCGCTGGCGTAGCCGTGCGTCACAAGGCTCCCCACCGCGAACGCGTCCGACAGGACGAAGCCCTGGAATCCCCATTCGTTCCGCAGAATGTCCGTCAGCAGCCAGCGGTTTCCGGTGGCCGGTACTTCGTTGAGGTCCATATATGCCGACATGAAGCTGCCCGCGCCCTGCTGCAAAGCCGCATGAAACGGCTTCAGGTAGACGTTATGCATCAGCTCCTCCGGAATATACGACGAGTCGTAGTCGCGCCCGCCGTCCGCGGCGCCGTACCCCGCGAAGTGCTTCACGCACACGAGCACGGACTTCTGGCCCAGCGCCGCGCCCTGAAACCCGCGCACCTGCGCCCGCGCCATCGCCGCGCCGAGATAAGGGTCCTCGCCCGCGCCCTCGACCATGCGGCCCCAGCGTGCGTCCCGCGCGATGTCGACCATTGGCGTGAACGTCAACTGAATGCCCGCCGTGCGGGCGTCCTCTGCTGCGAACCGCTGCGCCTCTTCCTCCACCGCCGGATCCCACGACGCCGCCATCGCCAGCGGCACCGGGAATATCGTACGGTAGCCGTGTATCACGTCGAAGCCGAACAGGATCGGGAGGTGCAGCCGCGATTTCTCGATCGCGATGCGCTGCAGCCGGTTGATCTCCTTCACGTCGTTCTGCCAGAGAATCGAGCCCACCCGGCCCTGCGCGATCAGCGCGTCGGGTTTGTCGGTAAGGCCCGGCATTTCTATGCCGGCGGACTCATTCATCTGTCCAACTTTCTCGTCGACAGTCATTTGTTTCAGGAGGGCTTCGGCGCGCCGGCGCGCCTCCGCACCGTATGGCGCGTTCTGGGCGCTTGCCACCCCGCTTGCGAACACTACAAGGGATGCGCACGTAAGAAACAAAGCGAAATTGCCACGGTCAAACATAGTTTTGCAGCAGTGTCGCGCGGCCGTCTCTGGACGCGCTACTGGCTTCCTTTCTTGATCGGCGTCTCACCGGACCCAGGTCCTCGAAATGAGCGTCATCGTTTCTTCTCAATTCTGTCCGTTCTCAGCGCGGCCTGTGCCGATCTGCTCACGCGAGCCCGGCCGTGGCTGCGGCGGGAATCGGCTCAGAGCGGTTTCGAGGTCGATGATCCCGGCGAGCAACTCTCGCAGTTCCCGGCCATCCTCCCGACCGTCGCGGCCGGCAAGGCTTTCGTACTCCATCACGTTGCTCAGCAAGTCTCCCGAGTCCGCGTTGCGGCCAGGATCGATCATCGGCGGAGGCACCGGCAGCCGGATCTCCTCGCCGTACTCGTGCCATCCGGTTTTGGTCAGCACGATGGTCCTGCACGCACTTCGGCGAACCCGGACGCCGAATCTAAAGATCGTATAGTCGATGAACGACTTGTCGGGGCTGGTAGTTCTCATCTTTTCGCCGCACTCCGGATCTCGACCAATCCAACCAAGGTGCGCCCCGAAAAGGGCGGTCGCAATTGCAGGATCCACCCGCGCGCGGGGATGGAACAAGGCTCAACGGGTAACAGCCCCTCGAACATCCCCTAAACCTTTATTCATGTTCAGGTTGCGAAACAGGCTGAAGGCTCGGGTGTGGCGTGTATCATACCTGCCCTGGCGACGATTTGCAGATCCAGAACTCTAGTGGAGGGCAGTACAGAACACGTGTGCTACGTCCCTGAACCAGCCGATGTGGGCTGTCGAAAGTAACCTGTTTGGCTTCCGAAAGCCCTTAAGCCTGCCAAGCGACGTTGCCGGAGGACGAATCCCGGCGCCCTGACACACTCTGAGCCCACCTGATGCCAAATCACTCGATTCTGCCGAGAGTACTGTTGAATTGGGTGGCTGGGACGCAGGGACTCGAACCCCGATACGCAGATCCAGAGTCTGCAGTCTTACCATTAGACGACGTCCCAACTGGATCCACTCCATTTTAGCAGAAGCCCGGATAGCCCATCTGGCGATTCCAAGCGGCGCCGCGTAGTACACTGAAAAATCAGCATGAACAAGTGGCTGCGGCTGGGCGTCGTGCTCGCGTTGGGCGCCTCCGCCGGCTGGGCGGTCGACTGGAAGGCCCGCTACCCTAGACCGGAAGGTTACGTCAGCGATTTCGCCCGCGTCATCGACGCCGCCAGCAAGAACCAGTTGGAACTCTACGGCGGAATCGTCGAGCGGTCGACCGGCGCGCAGATGGCCTTCGTGACTGTTCCGTCGCTCGAAGGCGAACCCATCGAGGACGTGGCCAATACCATTTTTCGCGCATGGGGCGTCGGGCAGAAAGGCAAGGACGAGGGAATTCTCTTGCTGCTCGCGATTCAAGATCATCGCAGCCGGCTCGAAGTGGGGTACGGGCTGGAGCCGATCCTTCCGGATGGCTTGGATGGCGACATCCTTCGCGACATGCGGCCGGCTCTGCACCAGGGCGACTACGGCGATGCCATGATGGCGGCCGCGCAGAGAATCGGCGACACCATCGCCAGGGCCAAGAACGTTCCGTTGCTGGCGCACCTGCCGCCGCGGCGAACGCGGCCGGCGGTATCGGAGCGCTTCCCGTGGCCCATGGTGATCGGCGGGATATTCCTGCTGATGCTGCTGAGGCGCGCCGGCCCGCGCGGTTACGGCGGCGGCGGGGTGCTCGGCGCCTTGCCCTGGTTGATCCTGGGCAACATGATGGGCCGTTCGATTTCAGGGAGCCGCGGCAGCGGCGGGTTCGGAGGATTCGATTCGGGCGACGGCTTTGGCGGCTTCGGCGGTGGCGACTCCGGAGGCGGCGGCGCATCGAGCGACTGGTGAGGACCATCTCATGGAACAGGTGCTGAACCAACTGGTGGAGAAGCTTCAAAAGGCCTACGCGGAACGCCTGGTCTCGGTGGTGCTCTACGGTTCGGCCGCCGCCGGTGAACACCACGCGAAGTTTTCCGACTACAACATCCTGTGCGTGCTCAGCGAGATTTCTTCTCGCGAACTGGGCGCCGGCGAGGAGATCTTCCGCTGGTGGCGCGAGCGGGGCAGCCCATCTCCGCTCCTGCTCACGGAGCACGAGCTGGCCACATCGACCGACTGCTTCGCCATCGAGTATAAGGACATCCAACGGCACCACCAGATTCTCTTCGGCAAAGACGTGGTCACGCCGCTGGTGGTGGACGATTCCTTCTATCGCGCCCAGGTGGAGCACGATCTGCGCGCCAAGCTGCTCCGGCTCCGCCAGAAGGCGGCCGGCATGCTTTCCGATTCAAACCTGTTGCGCCGCCTGATGCTCGATTCGATCTCCACCTTCTGCGTGTTGTTCCGCCACGCGCTGATCCTCCACGGTGTGGACGCGCCAACCAGGAAGCGCGAAGTGATCGCGCGCGCCCGGGAACAGTTCGGACTGGATGCGCAAGTGTTTAACAAGCTATTGGACGTCCGCGAGGAGCGCATCAAGCCCCGCGAATTGGATCCGGCGGCGCTGCTGGATGCATACCTGAAGGGGATCTCGGTGGTGATCGACGCGGTGGACCGACTGGAAAAATAGGAGAACGACCGTGAAAGTTGCTCTGATCGTAATCGTAGTTCTCTTGCTGATCCTGCTGGGCGTAGGGAGCAAGTTCATCAGCACCCGCAATGAGCTGGTCACGCAACAGGAAGCGGTAAGGCGGCAGTGGGGCGACGTGGAGGCCGTCCTGCAGCGGCGCGCCGACCTCATCCCGAACCTGGTCTCGACCGTGAAGGGATTCGCGCAGCATGAGACCGAAGTGTTCAAGAACATCGCCGATGCGCGATCGGCGCTGATCAACGGCCGGACCCCGGCCGAGAAGATCGCCGCCAACGACCAGCTTTCGGGAGCGCTCTCGCGGCTGCTGGTGATTGCCGAGAATTACCCGCAGTTGAAATCCAACGAAAACTTCGTGCGGCTGCAGGACGAACTGTCGGGGACGGAGAACCGCATCGCGGTGGAGCGGCGCAAGTACAACGAGGCGCTCCAGACCTACAACACGACCCTGCAGTTGTTCCCGAACAATATTGTGGCGTCGATGTCGGGCTTCACGCGCAACGACGCGTACTTCAAAACCGAGGCTGGGGCGGAGAAGGCGCCCAAGGTACAATTCTGAAAAAGCTGCTTGGCCGCGAATGAACGCTAATGAACGCGAATCAGGAGAATCTTGCCGTCTGTCGGCATTCATTCGCGTTTATTCGCGTCCATTCGCGGCCAATCGGCATCTCTTAATCTCTATCTCTTATGACCCCACTCTTTTCCAACTACATCAACGGCGAATGGGTTTCGCGGGCGCAGACGTTTGAGAACCGCAACCCGGCCAACACCGAAGAACTCGTCGGCACGTGCGTGAAGGGAACGGCGCAAGACATGCACGACGCCGCGGCGGCAGCAGCGGAGGCCCTGCCCGGCTGGTCGGCTACGAGCGGACCGGCGCGCGGCAACATCCTGTACAAAGCCGCCGACATCCTGGACAAGAAATTCGACCAGGTGGCCGCCGACATGACGCGCGAGGAAGGCAAGACACTGCCGGAGGCCAAAGGCGAAGTCCGCCGCTCCATCAACATTTTTCGCTACTTCGCCGGCGAAGGGGCGCGCATGCCGGGCATGCTGGTTCCCTCGGAACGGGACCGCGTTCATATGTTCGCGCTGCGTAAACCGGTCGGAGTGGTCGGGCTGGTCACGCCGTGGAACTTCCCCAGCGCGATTCCGGCGTGGAAGCTGGCGCCGGCGCTGATCTGCGGAAACACGGTGCTGCTGAAGCCGGCTTCGGCCGCGCCGCTCAGCGCGTGGCGCCTGGTCGAGGCGCTGCATGAAGCGGGCATTCCCAAAGGCGTGGTGAATTTTGTAGCCGGGTCGGGAAGCGAGTTGGGCCAGGCGCTGGTGAGCGCGAAGCCGGTCAAGGCGGTATCGTTCACCGGGTCGTGTGAAATTGGGGGCTGGCTGCACGGAGAAGCGTCCAAGCGGCATCTGCGCATTCAGCTCGAGATGGGCGGGAAGAACCCGACCATCGTTCTGGCGGACGCGGATTTCAACTCGGCCGTCGAAAACGTGGTGAACGCGGCGTTTTTTTCCACCGGCCAGAAATGCACCGCCACCAGCCGCGCCATCGTGGAAGACGCCATTTACGATCGCTTTTTGGCGGCGGTGGTGGAGCGCACGAAGAAATTGAAGGTCGGCAACGGCATGGAGCCGGGCATCGAGATCGGACCGTGCGTGGACCAGGGGCAGATGGAAACCAACCTGCGATACATCGAGATCGGGCGCAAAGAGTGCGGCGAACCGAAATGTGGCGGGCGGCGACTCACCGACGGCGCGCTGGCCAAGGGCTACTTTGTAGAGCCCACGGTTTTCGCGGGCGTTGAAGAGAGCCACACCATCGCGAAGGAGGAGATTTTCGGGCCGGTGCTGGCCATCATGCGGGCGAAGGATTTCGACGACGCCATGCGGATCGCCAACAATATTCCGTTCGGACTTTCCTCGTCGATTCAAACCACGAACCTGTCGCGCGCGTTTGAGTATATCTACCGTGCGGAAGCGGGGCTGCTGACGGTGAACCTGCCCAGCGCGGGAGTGGAGTATCAACTGCCTTTTGGCGGCACCAAGGATTCCAGTTTCGGCCCGAAGGAGCAAGGTCCGGCGGCGCTGGAGTTCTATAGCGACTATAAGACGGTGTATCTGAAGTATTGAAGAAGCCGCCGGCAAATCAGCAATCGTCTTTCAGCAGTCAGCTTTCAGCTAAGGCTGGTTTTAGCTGATCGCTGACTGCTGATCGCTCTGTTACTCTTCCTCGCAACCCTCCGGCTCTTCAAACGAATCCAGCAACTCCGGGTTGCGCGCGAACCGCTTCAGCACCCTGACAATTTCGCCCGTGCGAAACCCCGCTCGCGCCAGCCTCCGGTAAGCGGCGGCCAGGTCCTTGTCTTCCTTGAAGAGCCCTTCACGGGGAGCGAGCCGGTACTTGCGGCGGATCCATTCCTCAATCAAAGCCGCCTCGTCGACGCCATGGTACACCTTCTGCACTGTTCGCTCGGCCAAGGCAGGCGCCACCCGGCGCTGCCTGAGATCCTGAATCACCCGCACGCGTCCCAGCTTTTCATTGGAGAGGCGCGCCGCGGCGTAACCCTCCGCGTACCGTTGATCGTTCAGATACCCGTGGTCTTTCAGGCGTGCCAGCACGCTGTCGATGTCGGCAACCCGCTCCGCGCGCCGCCGCAGTTTCTCGCGCAACTCGCCGGTGGAATGGGCGCGCCCTGCCAGCGCTTTGAGCGCATACTCCCACAGCGCCGCCGCATCCAGACGGCGGGTCTTGCGTTCTGCCATATGTCGATTCCATGGGGAGTATACTGGAAAATGTCAAAGAGCGGCGGCTTTTTTCTGTGGATTGGAAGCCGTTCGAACTGGAGGCAGCTATGGATAGAAACGGACTTTCCAGCTTCTTATTGGGACTCGGCGTGGGCGTCGGACTCGGCATGCTGTTCGCGCCGAAATCGGGCCAGGAGACCCGCCAACTGATCAAGGACAAGGCCGGCGAAGGCACGGACTATTTGAAGCAGCGCGGAGCGGACATCAAACAGACCGCGTCCGAATGGGTCGAGAAAGGCAAGGAGGCTATCGGCCGCCAGAAGGACAACATCGCCGATGCCGTGGAAGCCGGGCGCCAGGCGTATCGCGATGCAGTCGGTTCGCAGCCGCCGGAAGGGCTCACGCACTGATAACCGTCCGCTGGCAAGGTTGTCTCTCGCATGCCCGAAGATCTCTTTCGAATTGTGGTTGCGGCGGCGGTCGGGCTGGCCTGCGTCGCTTTCTTGGTGCAGGCCATCGTGGTAATTGCCTTCTACCGCACCGCGCGAAAGATGCAATTGAAGGTGGATGAGCTGGCCGAAAGCGTCGAGCCGGTGATCGAAAAGCTCGGTCCCGTAATCGACAAGGTGGGGCCGATCATCGACGAGTCGGCGCCCGTGGTGCAACAACTCGGCCCGATCATGGAAAAAACCGGCCAGGTGCTGGAGCACATGGGTCCGGTGGTGGACAAGGTCGGAGCCACGGTGGACACCGCACGTGTGGCTTTGGCCACTGCCAATCGGATCATGGAAGAGACTCGCCCGCGCATTTCCGAAGTGTCCAGAGAGGTGGCCGGGATCGCGCGATCCGGGCGGGAACAAGTGGAGCGGATAGGCGAACTATTGCACGATGCCAGCGGCCGCGCCCGCGTCCGCCTGGAGCAGATCGATCAGACCGTCGACAGCACGGTGGAGCAGGTCGGGCAGGTCGGCGACAAGATGAAGCGGGCGGTCATGCGCCCGGTAAGGGAAGTGAACGGAATTGCAGCCGGCATTTCCGCGGCCGTCTCGAGTCTGATGAAGGGCCGCAAGTCCTCCGTGGATGCCGCCACGCAGGACGAAGAGATGTTCATTTGAGGCTGTCAGCGATCAGCTCTCAGTTCTCAGCTTTCAGCTTCAACATCCAGGGCCGGCGTGGCGGTGCTTCGCACATACGCCACTACCAGGCGGACCTGCTCGTAGCTGATTTCCTGGGGCAGCGCGTCCCGTAGCGGCTTCAGCCACTGCGCTCCGAGACGGCGGACCGCTTCTTCGATCTGGCGGTGGCGTTCTTCGCCGACCCATTCCACCCGGTAGGCCAGGCGTCCCTTCTCGACCAGGTCGGCGACCATATTGACCACTGTGGCGATCTGGCGGCCGCGAACCAGGGCGATCTCTTCGAACGTCTTGCCTTCCCCCAGAAGGCGGATGGTCTCCTCGGCGGGCGATTCATGGGCCGCCTCGCGCGCCGCGGCGCGGTCGCCTTTGTGGAAGGCCTCGAAAGCGGCGAAGATCTCGCGGCCATACAGCTCGGCTTTGCGCTCGCCGATGCCGCTCACGGCCAGCAGTTCACGCAGATTTGTGGGCCGCTTCTGGCAAAGATCGACGAGGGCGGCATCGCTCAGCACGACGTAGGCCGGCACTCTGGCGCGCTCGGCGGTTTTTCGCCGCCATTCTTTCAGGAACTGCAATAGGGCGAGATCGACGTCGGGGGCAGTGGAGGCCGGGGCAGGTGAAGGCGGCGGCTCAGGACGCTGCGCCGGCGGCAGCGCAGGCTTAGGTTCTTCACGCGGCGCCGCCGCTTTCGCCTTCGGCGTCCGCTTCTTCTTTACCGCGAGCTCTTCGGGCGGCGCGGCGGCGATCCATGGCGGAACATTCCCGCACACGTCGCACATCCCGCACCGTTCCCACTTGGGGACCTGGCCGAAATGCGTGCAGATCTGCAAATGCCGGCAGCGGGCGCTTTCCACGAACCGGCGCACGTCGTGGTAGCGCTGCCAGGCACGCTTTTTTTCCGCGGGGTCCTGAAGCTGGTCAATGAAGTAAACCAGCAGCCCTGTATCCTTGGGCTGCCACAACATCACGCAATCCGCGGGCAGCCCGTCGCGGCCGGCGCGGCCAGCCTCCTGGTAATACTGCTCGATGGATTTCGGCATCGAGGTGTGGATCACCGCGCGCACGGCCGCCTTGTTGATTCCCAAGCCGAACGCGATGGTGCCCACGAGCACCCGCACTTCGTCGTTCATCCACCGTTCCTGGTTGCGGCGGCGAACCGGCGTTTCCATCTGCCCGTGGTAGGGAACGGCCGCAATCTGGCGGTCGGCCAGGTAGTCCACGGTCTCCTCCACCAGCGCGATAGTGGGCGCGTACACGATCACGCTTTCGCCCTGGTTGGCGCGCAGAGCGGCCAGCAGCAGCTTGCGGTGCGAGTGCTTGTCGCACTGGTGGACCACGTAGCGCAGGTTGGCGCGGTGGAAGCTGGCGATGTACTTGTGCGGATCGCGGAGCTGGAGCTGCTGCAGGATGTCGTGCCGTACGCGGCGCGTAGCGCTGGCGGTGAATGCCGCAATCGGCCGGTCGGGGAAGTTCTGCCGCAGCGAGCTGAGCTGGCGGTATTCCGGCCGGAATTCGTGGCCCCACTCGGAGATGCAGTGGGCTTCGTCGATGGCAAAGAAGGCCAGGGGCACCTTCGCGAGCCACGGGACCGTATCCTGGCGAGCGAGGCGTTCCGGCGAAAGGTAAAGCAGCCGGTAAGCGCCCTGCTGGGCCGCGCGCATCACCGCGCGTTGCTCGTCGGCGGGCTGCGTGCTGTTGAGGACGGCGGCCGGAATGCCCATGTCGCCGAGCTGCGCCACCTGGTCCTGCATCAGCGCAATGAGCGGCGAGATCACCACCACCGTCTGCCCCACCGCCAGCGCCGGCAGTTGATAGCACAGCGACTTGCCGCCCCCGGTGGGCATGACCACGGCCACGTCGCTGCCGCCCAGAAGGCTCTGGATGATGCGCTCCTGCATGGGGCGGAACGAATCGTAGCCCCAGTACTTCTTCAGGGCTGCGTAGAGGTCGGGCACGGCTGGAACTTCGAGTGTAACAAGCGCACCGTTTGAACCGGCGCCGCGGCGAGCATTTCGCGCACGGTCCGGCCGGTCACGGGGTGGCGCAGATCCGGCGCAAGATCCGCTAGCGGCGTCAGCACGAATCTCCGGTCGGCCATGCGCGGATGGGGAATCTCCAGCCGCGCGCTGCGCACCACGCGTTGGCCGTATAGAAGAACGTCGATATCGATGGTGCGAGGGCCTTTGGGAACGGTGCGAACCCGGCCCAGCGTTCGCTCGATCCTGCTGATATGCGCCAGCAGTTGCACGGGGAACAGACTGGTTTCGGCTTCCGCGACGAGGTTCAGGAACCAGCGTTGATTCGTGTAGTCCACAGGCTCGGTTTCGTACACAGGGGAGATGCGACGGATGCGCAGGCCCGAAGTGGAAAGCCGATCGAGCGCCCGCCGGAGGTGAAGTTCGCGGTCCCCGACATTCGAACCGAATCCGAGATAAATACGCACAAGCTTACGCTTGTTCCCACTCTCAGAACAATCCGGGCTGCTCATCGCCAGCCACTTTCCGTTTGACCTGGAAATAATCAAACGCGAGCCCCGTCGCCACGCGCCCGCGCGGGGTGCGGTTGAGAAAGCCAAGCTGGATCAAGTACGGCTCGTACACTTCCTCGATCGTGTCCGGCTCCTCGGAAATCGAGGCCGCAATGGTGTTCACGCCCACCGGGCCTCCGCGGTACTTCTCCAGCACCGTCATCATGATCTTCTGATCGATCTCATCCAGGCCGTAGCGGTCCACGTCCAGCAGGTTGAGCGCGGTCTGCGCCACCGGCTGGGTGATGCGGCCGTCGGCGCGCACCTGGGCGTAGTCGCGAACGCGCCGCAGCAGCCGGTTGGCGATGCGCGGCGTTCCCCGGCATCGGCGCGCGATCTCTTCTGCCGCGCCATCCTCGATCTCTACGCTCAGCAACCGCGCCGATCGGTTCACGATGGCCTGCAGCTCGGAGACCTGGTATGGGTCGAGCCGCAGCACCAGCCCGAAGCGCCCGCGCAGCGGCGCACTCACCAATCCCTGGCGCGTGGTGGCGCCGATGGCGGTGAATTTCGGCATGGGCAGCGAATGCGTGCGCGCGCCCGGCCCCGCACCTACCAGGATGTCGACCCGAAAATCCTCGAGCGCCGCGTAGAGCATTTCTTCCACGTCCGGGAGCAGCCGGTGGATTTCGTCGATGAAGAAAACCTGGTGCAGTCGGATGTTACTGAGGATACCGGTGAGATCGAGTTTCTTTTGCAGGACCGGCCCCGAGGTCGTGGTCAGAGTCACCTGGAGTTCTTCGGCGATGATGGCGGCCAGCGTGGTTTTCCCCAACCCGGGCGGACCGTAGAGCAGCACGTGGTCCATAGCCTCGCCGCGCATGCGGGCGGCCTCGATGGCGATGGCGAGGTTCTCCTTGAGCTTGCTTTGTCCGGTGAAATCGGCCAGACGGCGCGGGCGGAGGCCGGCTTCAAACTGCACGTCCTCGGGCTGGAGATTACCGGATACCAACGGCCGGTCGGGCATGTGCTACCAGCTTAACCCGGAATGCACGGCTCACCTCACCAACTCCAGCGCCCTCCGGAACAGCGGCTCGAACTCTGTCATCCCTCCCGCTGCCTTTGCCTTCCTTACCGCGTTTTCGGCCTGCGGCCGCGCGCAACCCAAATTCAGCAGCGCCGAAAGCACATCCTGATCCACCGACGACAGTGCGGCCGCGGCTGGCGTCTCCGGCTCGCCCCCACTCGCAGCCGGCAGTTTGTCGCGCAGCTCCAGCACCATACGTTCCGCGGTCTTTCTTCCGACGCCGGGAATGCGCACCAGCCGCTCCACTTCGCCGCGACGGATGGAGTTGATCAGGTCCGGCGCTGGTAAGCCGGAAAGAACCTTCACCGCCAAAGTGGGGCCGATGCCGCTCACGCCGATCAGCTTCTCGAACAGGGCTTTCTCATCCTGCGTGAGAAAACCGTAGAGCGACAACGCATCCTCGCGCACGTGAGTGTGAATCCGCAGCCGGACCTCGCTCCCGGCGTCAGGCAGATGAGTGAACGTCGACACCGGAATCGTCACGTCGTAACCCACGCCGCCTGTCTCCACGATGGCCTGGTTGGGATGCTTTTCGAGCAGGACGCCGCGCAGCAGAGCGATCATAAACTCGATTGTAGTGAAATAGTAGATTGGCCAGGCGAAGATTCTTCGTGGACGCCGTGCGCGACGGCGTGGCGGAGCTGCACGGCGAGGATGCGCGCCATCTCACTCGCGTGCTGCGCGCCGAAGCCGGCGGGCGCTACGAAATATCCGACAACCGGTCAGCCTGGCTTGCGGAGGTGGTGGAAGCGCGCGGCGAGCGGATTGTTTTCCGCGCGATCGAGCCGGTGGAATCGGTAACGCCGCCCGCGCGTATCACGCTCTGCGCCGCGCTGATCAAGTTCGACCGCTTCGAATGGATCGTGGAGAAAGCCACGGAGCTGGGCGTCGAGCGCCTGATCCCGGTGGAGACGGCGCGGAGCGAAAAGGGTCTCCTCGAAGCCTCGCGCAAACGCGCGGAGCGATGGCAGCGGATCGCCCGCGAAAGCAGCCAGCAGTCGCGCCGCCTGCGCGTTCCGGAAATATCTGGCGCCGTGCGATTCAACAACGCCCTATCCCAAGAAGCGGACTACCACTACTTCCTGGACGAGGCTGCTGCGCCGCCCTTGCTGCGCTCGCTGCCGGAACGCCGCGCAAGCTCCGACACCCTCGCGGCTCTGCTCGGCCCTGAGGGCGGGTGGACCGATGACGAGCGCCGCCTGGCCTGCGCCGCCGGCTGGCGGCCGGCTTCGCTCGGACCCCAGGTGCTGCGTGCGGAAACCGCGGCCACGGCGGTCATGGCAGTGCTCACGAGTGCGTGGATGGCATGAGAAGATGAAAAAAGGAGCCCCCGTTTGGTTCAGTCAGCGGATTCCATAGCCCTTATTGTCTTCATTCTGGTTCAGTGGCGCATCACCATCGTATGGCTGCGTTACGCCGGTCGACGTTTCTCGGGCAACGCCCGCATCGCGGCGCGCCTCGCCATCCTGCTTTTGGACCTAACGGTGGCGGCCGGCTGCATCGCCGACACTCTCTCTTCGCTCGGCCACCCGTTGTTTTCATCGACCTTCACCCTCTTCCTAAGCGCTGCCGTGCTGGCCTATTGCATGAGCGCCACGGCAGTGCTGGCGTTGCACTACGTGTTCAAGAAGATTCGGACGGCCACGCGGGCAGATTTTCATCCGGGTCGCCGCCGCGTCCTCAATGCCGCCCGTGACGTAGTGATGGCTGCGCCCTTTGTCGCTATGGCATATGGAGCGTTGATCGAGCGCCTGGACTTCCGTGTCCGCGAAGTCGATGTCCCGGTGCCCGGCCTGTCGCCGGATCTGGACGGCCTGCGCATCCTCCATCTGAGCGACATTCACCTTAGCCCGTTCCTCAGTGAGGACGAGCTGGCGCGCGTGATCGATGCCTCCAACGCACTGCGCGCCCATGTCGCCATGGTGACCGGCGACCTGATCTCTTCGCGCCGGGACCCGCTCGATGTCTGCATCCGCCAGCTTGCCCGTCTCAAAGCCGATGCCGGCATCTTCGGCTGTCTGGGAAATCACGAGCGCTATTCCCGCGTCGAAAGACGTACCGTGGAACTGAGCGCCCGGCACGGCATCCGTTTCCTGCGCGGCCAGGCGCAGCAACTTCGCTTCGGCACCTCGGTTGTGAACGTGGCCGGCGTCGACTACCAGCCCCTCTCCGACCGTGCCGGCTATCTGCGCGGCGCGGACCGCTTGGTGACGCCGGGCGCATTGAATGTTCTGCTTTCGCACAATCCCGACGTTTTTCCCGTTGCGGTGCGGCAGGGCTATGATCTCGTGCTGGCGGGACACACGCACGGCGGGCAAGTCTCGGTCGAGATCCTGGATCAAGCCATCAACCCCGCCCGTTTCTTCACGCCATACGTGTATGGCCTCTACCGCTCGGAAAAGTCCGCCGCTTATGTCACCCGCGGCATCGGAACCATCGGCATTCCGGTGCGCGTGGGAGCGCCCCCGGAAATTACCGTCGTGCGACTGAGAAAGGCTTGACTCCGCGTCGCCGTGCGTTATCTCATCCTCAGCGATCTGCATGCTAACTGGGAAGCCCTCGAGGCCATCACGAGCGAAACCGCCGGCGCCTACGACAAAGCCATCTGCTGCGGCGATCTGGTGGGCTACGCCGCCGACCCCAATCCCGTGGTGGCGTGGGTGCGGGCCAACTGCGTCGTGGTGGTTCGCGGCAACCACGACCGCGCCTGCACCGGCCTCGATGACCTCGAATGGTTCAACCCCGTAGCCCGCGCTGCGGCGCTATGGACGCAACAGCACCTTACTCCCGAACACCTCGCATACACCGCCGGATTGACCAAGGGGCCGGTTCTGCTGGAAGGTTTCCAGGTGGTGCACGGCTCGCCGTTCGACGAAGACGAATACGTGCTCGGCGCCGCCGAGGCCGGACAGGCTTTCGAGTATCTGGAAAGCCGGCTGGCTTTCTTCGGCCACACCCACGTGCAGGGCGGGTTCATCTGGAACCACTCACGCGTGGAAACCATCGGGCGCGTTTCCATCCGCAACGGCCGCGAGTCGCTCGAGATCGATCCGGAGTGCGCCTACATGATCAACCCCGGCTCAGTCGGGCAACCCCGCGACGGCGATCCGCGAGCGGCGTATGTGATGTACGATTCCGAAGCGCGCACGGTCTACTACCACCGGACACCTTACGACGTGGAGACCGCGCAGAGGAAGATTCGCGAGGCTGGATTGCCGCCGATTCTGGCGGACCGGTTACAGGTGGGACGATAAAGCGACGATAAAGCATTGTCGCGCGCGCACTCGTGCGGGCCAAGCACGGGCTTCAGCTCGCGGCTTGATCCCCACAAGCTGAAGCCCCCTCCGTAGTTACTTGTGCTTGTTGTTGTAGATTTTCTTGCTCATCACGTTCTGCTGCTGGTTGACCTGTTTCTTCTCCGCCTGCGTCAGCTTGCCGCCGTTCAGGCTGCGGTCGGTCTTCACTTCCTGGTTGATGGCCGATTCGCCTTTTTCGAGCCTCGCGGTTTGGGCGGCGTTCAACTTGCCCGAAGCGATGCCGTTGGCGATCCGGTCCTGTTGATTCTCGCGGCGCGCGTCGACCTCGTTATTCCCATAGTGCTGCGTCGCGGTGTTGTGCTTGTCCTGGTAAATCTGGCTGCTCATTTTGTTCTGCTGCTGGTTCACGATCTTCTTTTCTCCAGCCGTCAGCTTGCCGCCATTCAGGCTCCGGTCGGTCCTGACTTCCTGGTTGATAGCCGATTCCTTCTTCTCCAGGTTCGCCGTCTCGCCCGCCGTGAGCTGGCCGGACTTCACTCCTTGCGCAATGCGGTCCTGCTGGTTCTCACGCCGCTGGCCCACCTCGCTCGTTTGGGCAAAGGCTCCGGCCACGAATAGCGCCACGGCCGCTGCTGTCAAAATGGTGCGTTTCACTGTCTTCATCCTCCCCGCGCTTTATTTTCGTTTCGCCGGCCGGCTCACGATTGAATAAAACGGAAACGGAGAGGAAGTTGCTGCGCGGTTCGTTAATTCTGTTTCATCTGGTGCCGCTCACCGGTACCTACCGATGATTAGCTACCAATGAAAGCGGTAGCGAACCTGGACGTAGATCTGCCGTGGATCGGCGTAATGTGTGCCGCCGAAGGTCTGACTGTTATCCAACAGGAACCGCCGGTTTGCCAGGTTCAGTGCGACCGCCGATACCGTCACACTCTCGCCGAAATCCCGGCTCAGAGATAGATCGAACGTCGTATGGCCCGGGAGGTGGGCGGGCATGTCGCTCGATCCGTCCGTGAATCCGGAGCCGTAGTACAGATCGCCGCTCGCCGCATAGTGCGCCGGCAGGTTGAAAGAGAATCCCGTGTGCAACGTCTGGCGCTGGTCGTGGTCGAGCCAGAAATAGCCGCTAACCGGCGGGGAGAAATCCGTCAGGCCCCCGCTGACCGCGCCCTGTCCTTCGGCGTGCGCATAGGCGTAGGTCAGGTACATTTCGCCGCGCCGCGCGATCCGCGGCGACCGTACGCTCACTTCCCAGCCGTAAAGCCGCGCCCCGTCAACGGTCAAAGGGAAAAACACGTTCGAGTTGCCGATCGCATTGTGGTCAAAATAATTGCGCGCCCGCTGGTGATAGTTGTTGACATCGAACGACCAGCCTCGCAAGGGAATGGTCAGCCCGAATTGGTGTTCCTGGTCCCGCTCCCCGCGGAGCGGAATGAATCCCAGGCCTTGAGCGATCGCATGGTCAAGCAGCGGACCCGTCACGGTGGAGAGCGGCGGCGCCTGGTAATACTGGCCCCAAAAGCCGCGCAGAACCCAGTTCAGATGCGGAATGCGCACGGTTGCGCCCAGTCGCGGGCTGGCGGCGTTCTCGGTGATTGCGCCCGCGAAATGCGTCAGCCGCGCACCAGCCGTCAGGGTCAGCCAGGGGAGCGCCTTGAACTGGTCCTCCAGAAACGCCGCTTCCAGGTTACCCCCGCTCCGTTTGCTCTGCGCCAAAGGGAGCGCGGACCCGTCGTTGGCGATCAGATCTACGGACTCCCGGTCCCACTGGCCGAACTGGTAGATGCCGACGGACGCGTTGTGCCGCGCCGTCACCTCGCTGAGCGCAGCCTGGGCCCCCGCATACTGCGACGTCCGGTGCTGCGTGGTGCTGAGCGCATAATCGTTCGGATCGCCGTCGTAGTTGGCGAGATTGTAATGATAGAACGGCGAGACGGTGAGCAGCAGTCCGGGCTGAAACGTGTGTACCCAGGAAAAATCGCCCGCCACATCGCGTTCAAGCTCCACATCGCGAACTCCGGCCGCCTCCGCGTCCGGATCGTTGGGAATCTGGTAGTCGTCGCGCCGGAGGGAGGTCATCAGCCGGAACTGATTGTCAGCGTCGCGGTTGTAAATGAACGACGCCATGCCGCCCAGGCCCCAAACGCGGTCGTGCAGCACGTCAGGGCCGGGCGTCGCCAGCCCATAGTTGCTGCGATTGCCGTTCACGCTCGCGAAATACGCGAACTTCTGCGTATGACTCCCGAAATTCAACTGGTCGTTGGTCTGGCCGAAAGTCCCGAAGGTGCTGTAGAACTCGCCGTCCCTGTTGCCCTCGAATCCCGAGCGCGGAATTACGTCGAACACGCCGTACGTTCGGTCGCCGTAAGCCGGCGAATATCCCCCGCGCTGCGCTTCTACGTAATCGATGTCTTTCGGATCGATCTGCGGGCCGACATTGCTGGCAATGTTGGTGTTAGGGATGGGCACGCCGTCGATCGCCCAGGTCACCTGGTGCCCGCCCCGGACATGCAGTTGATCGTGCGTCATCCAGGCCCCCGGAACATAATCCGTGATCATGTTGAAGCTATTGGAAAGGTCCGCGCCCGGCGTGGTCTGGATTTCCCGGCGGCTGATCATCACGTTGGGGGTCATCTGCTCCGGGTTGACCGCCAGCGACTCTTCGGAGACATTCACCGACTGGCTCATGGCGCCGATCTTCAACTGGAAATGGAGAACCGGAGCGCTGCCCGAGGTGACCACCAGCTCTTGCGCCACGGGCGTGAAGCCTTCCTGCGTCACCGTCACCTCGTATGCGCCAATGGGGATAGCTGTAGCTTCGAAGCTGCCGTCCACGCCGCTCGCGAGAGTCCGGGAGAGATCGGACGCAACAGCTTTCAACAGGATGTGAGCGCCGGCGACGGGACGATGGTCCGGGTCGTGCACCACGCCGCGCACCGATCCAACAACGACGGCCCACAAGCCGACAGCAAATGAAATCAACAAAAACGGCAGCTTCATAGAGACGAGTCCTCTAACAAGACAACTCACCGCCAGCCACGCGGGAGAACCCGCGCGGACGACGGACAACGCTATTTCAATCTTTATGAAGTGAAAGCAGGCGGGCCGCGCTTCGGTCGAGCGCGGTTGAGCGAGTCGCGGCAGAGCGATTCAATCCGTGGACGGACGGCGGGCCGAATGGTTAAGGCGGCAAAACCCGCGGGTGAGACCGGCGGCAGCGTGACGATGCGGGTGCCGGGTACCGCCCTTGCCGTGGGATAGAAGGGACATCTTGAGCCCCTCCAACCTGGACCGGATGACGGTCCGCCACTGGGCGCCATCATCGCGCAATGGTGCTTCCCATCACGCCGGCAGCAGGGTGGAAGGCTCGCATCCGGGTCCGATGAAAACACCACCGGCGCGATCAGCAACCAGCAGAACGCGGCCAACTGCAATGAGGCCAACACGCGCCGCACGGAGACCGGCATGCGTTCAGTCATGAAGCGAGATGCGGGCATGTTGTCTTGGGACCCGGGTCAGAACATCATATACGCACAAAATCATCCCGTGACGAGAACAAGCCGCATCAGATTCAGAATTACGATCCGATACGACTAGAGACAGAGCTGCGGGATTGTCGGCGTAACCTGATACAATTCTTCACTGCATGGGTCAACGGGTCTCGTTATTCGTTACCTGCATCGTAGACCAGCTTTATCCGAAGGTTGGGCTGGCCATGGCCGAAGTCCTCGAACAACTCGGCTACGAGGTCGATTTTCCCGAGAACCAGACCTGCTGCGGGCAGCCTGCTTTCAACACTGGCTACCGCGCCGAGGCCCGCACCGTAGCCCGCTATTTTCTCGACACGTTCGAATCGTCCGAGTGTGTGGTCGTGCCCTCGGGTTCCTGCACGGCGATGATCACGCACCATTTCGCCGAGCTGTTTCACAAAGAGCCAGAGACGCTGGCGCGGGTCCACTCTCTGGAAAAACGCGTGTGGGAGTTCTCGACCTTTCTGACGCAGGTTGCCGGCGTGGATGATGTGGGTGCGCGCCTCGATGACATCGTCACGTTCCACGACGGCTGCCACGGGCTGCGCGAGCTGGGAGTCAAAGACGCGCCGCGTCGCTTGCTGGCCCGCGTGCGCGGCCTGGAGCTCCGGGAAATGCAGCCCGCCGAGGAATGCTGCGGCTTCGGCGGCACATTCGCGGTGAAGTTCGCCGAGATTTCCGGCGCCATGGCCCGCACCAAGATCGAAGCCATCACGCGCACCGGCGCGCGCACCGTAGTCTCCGCGGACCCGAGTTGCCTGATGCAGATCCAGGGTGTGTTGACGCGCTCGGGCTCGCCGATCCGTACCATGCACCTGGCGGAGGTTCTGGCCAGCCGGTAATCCCATGTCGACGGAGTTCGATCAAAAGGTCCACGGCACGCTGGGTGACGCCAACCTCCAGTTTGCCATCTACACCGCGACCGGCCGGCTCAAGGAGAAACGCGTCGAAACCGTCGCCACGGACGTCCTGCCCGACTACCAGGAACTGCGCACCCAGGCCAACGCCATCAAGAAGCACTCCATCGAGAACCTCGACCACTACCTCGAAGAGTTCGAGCGCAACCTGACTGCGCACGGCGGCCGAGTAGTCTACTGCAAGGACGGCACCGAGGTCGCCGATTTCATCCTTTCGCTCGCCAAAGAACGCGGCGCCCACCTGATCGTGAAGTCGAAATCCATGACCACCGAGGAGATCGACCTCAACGAACGCCTGGAACACCAAGGCCTGGAATCGGTGGAGACCGACCTGGGCGAGTACATTCTGCAATTGGCGCACCAGCGGCCGTATCACATCGTGGCGCCGGCGCTGCACATGACCCGGTATGAGGTGGCAGACCTGTTCGAGCGCCGGCTCCACGTTCCCAACGAAACCGTGCCCGAGAAGCAGACCGCCCTTGCCCGCTCGGTGTTGCGCCAGAAGTTTCTCTCAGCCGATATCGGGATCAGCGGCGCGAACTTTCTTGTGGCCGATTCGGGCGCGGTAGTGATTGTCGAAAACGAAGGCAACGCGCGGCTCACCACGTCCGCGCCGAAAATCCACATCGCCATCGCCGGAATCGAGAAGGTGATTCCACGCTCGCAGGACCTGGCGACGTTTCTGAAGTTGCTGGCGCGCAGCGCCACCGGCCAGTTGCTCTCGGTTTACACGTCGTTTCTCAGCGGTCCGCGGCGCGAAAGCGAAATCGATGGCCCGGACGAGTTCTACGTCGTGCTCCTAGATAATGGCCGCACCCGCCTGTTGCCAGACAAAGGGAAGCGCCAGTCGCTTTTTTGCATCCGCTGCGGCGCGTGTCTCAACACCTGCCCGGTTTACCGCAAGATCGGTGGCCACAGCTTTCCGTGGGTTTACTCGGGGCCAATCGGGGCAATCCTCACGCCGCAATTCATGGGGGTGCAGCACGAGCCCGCGCTTCCCTTTGCCTCCAGCCTGTGCGGAGCCTGCGGCGAAGTCTGCCCGGTCAAGATCGATATTCCGAAAATCCTGCTCGAGTTGCGCTCCGACGTGAAGAAGACCGAGACCCGCGAGAAGCAGAACCGCCTCGAAAAGCTGGCGTTCCGCGGTTTTGCCTGGCTGATGACCCACCCGCGGATCTACGAGATGGCGGGCCAACTGGCGCGGTCCTTGGGACCGCCTTCCTTCAATGCAGGGCCACTGGGCGCGTGGCTGAGCCAGCGCGACCTTCCGCCCTTACCCGCCCGCAGTTTCCGCGAAATGTGGAGGCGCCGCTGATGTCGCGCGACCACATTCTGCACCGCGTCCGCACCGCGCTCGGGCGCAGCGCCGGCCAGGCCGTCGCGGAGGCGCCGCCGCCGCGGATCCTCATCCCGCGGGTCGAAATGGACGCGCGCGTCGCCTCCATGCTGGCGCGCGTGGAGGCGCTCGCTGGAGAGGCGCTTGAAACCGCCAACCCCTGCGCATTTGTGGCCGCTGCCATCGCAGGCAAAACCGCGGTGGCTTCCAATGCGCCGTACCTGGCGGAGTGCGGAATCACGAGTCTTCCAGGTGTGCGCTCCGGCATCACGGATCGCGATCAACTACGCGATGCTTGCGCCGCAGCCGACATTGGCATCACCAGCGCCGATTACGCTCTCGCCGATACCGGCACCCTGGTGATGCTGGCGAGCCCGCACGAAACCAGGTTAATTTCTCTGCTGCCACCGCAGCACATTGCAGTGGTGCCGCGAGGCCGTATCCTGACCGGCCTCGACGAGCTTTTCTCGATCCTGCCCAACCCGGCGGAGCAAACCAGCTCGATGGTTCTCATCACCGGCCCCAGCCGCACCGCCGATATTGAGCAGATCCTGGTCCGCGGCGTGCACGGTCCGGGGCACATCACGGTAGTGGTGGCGCCGTAAAAGAAAATTCTTCGTGACAAAACTGCCGTCGAATCGATCCAACACTCTTCAACCGGTATATACTGTGCCGTAACCGGGAGTAACAAGGGGACTCCCGTCATCCTTGCTCACGCTCAGAGAGGTGGTTATGAAAGGGTTATCGAAAGTGATCCGCGCTGTAAGTGTCCTTGGAATCGCTGCACTATCCGTGCCGATCGCGCTGGCCCAGGTGGCGACCACCGGCCAGGTTGTCGGCAGCGTGCAGGATCCATCCGGCGCTGCTGTACCTGCGGCAGCCGTGCAGTTGGAAAATGAGGCGACCAGAGTCGTCCAAAGCACGGTTTCCGCCACCGATGGCGGATTTGTTTTTGCGTCCGTGTTGCCGGGCACTTACACGCTGACAGTCAAAACCACGGGGTTTGAGACCGCGGTGTACAAAGGCCTCGTGGTTGACGCGGCTCGAACCACAAACCAGCCGGTGAAACTGAGTGTCGGCGAAGTGAATCAAACCGTGGAGGTGGTCGGCGCCGCTCCCGTGCTTCAAACCACCAACACTA
>Ga0335081_10000529_pt1 | contig 64455 bp, 54 predicted proteins | sample Lox_Sample_35_FD_206713 | JGI IMG/M metagenome (GOLD analysis project Ga0335081, IMG submission 206713) | Soil microbial communities from Loxahatchee National Wildlife Refuge, Florida, United States - Lox_Sample_3.5 | ecosystem: Environmental > Terrestrial > Soil > Wetlands | place: USA...
GCCCGGAGCCCGAGTTCAAGATCGCACAGCGCAGTCTGCAAAGACAGAGCTGAGCAGGTCGAGCGAGGGTCAGAAGCGAGCTACTGGCCGAGACGAATGGACCCTACACCACCTCGGAACTCTCTTACTTTTAGCCTTCATTCCTGGATCGTTCCTATATCCTCAGTCATTGCGCTCCGTTCTTCCGCATCCAAATGGACCATGTGACCGGTCCGGCCTCCTCATTTGTGATGGGTGTCCCCGCTAGCTTAAGCGCCAGCTTAATCTGGCCATGATGGTAGCCCTCGTGCCAGATCATGTGCTGAAGAAATAAGATCGGGTGATCGTAGTGCACCTTCATCTCTCGCCCGCTCTCTACCCTGTTTTGAACGGCCTTCCGCACGGCCTCAGCACTCTCGTTCAGCATTTGGGCAATTCGATCGGCGTTGTGTTCCGTCACCCACTCGTTCACGGGGACCGCATGCGCGAAGTCGGGAGCGTCTTCCGAGATGAAAACGAGCCGCACATAATGCATATGCGTGAACATCTGTGCGACGGAAGGGCCATCTTGCATCGCCTTCGCCTCGAGTCCACCTTTTGGCACGACTCGAAGCAGGTTCACCAGGATCGTGTTGTTTCGGTCCCATGAGTCAAGGATCGCGTCAAGCAGGGATGTTACGGACAAGATCAAGACCTCCGATTGACTGGCCGAATGATAAGGGACGCTTATTTCAGCGGAACGAGAACTGCGACATCGAACTTCGAATAGTACTTCTTCACGTCGCCGGGTCCATACTTCTTGCGGAATTTATCGGCCACAGCGGTGACTTCCGCCGGTTCCGTGATTGGGATCGCTTTGAACTCGCTTTTCGCGCCTCCAGCCTCCACTTCAACCTTCGGATTCTTGAGCACGTTTTGATACCACTGCGTATCAGATCCCTCGACCGGCAGGAGATGAAGATCGTCACCTTCCACTACGAACCAGACCGGACGCGAAGATTTGCGGCCCGATTTTCTTCCGGTGACAGTGATGTTGATTTCACTTGATCGGGAGAGGCGGCTCTTGAGGGGATCATTTTGCACTGGCATGATTGCTCCTTTGCCAAATGGACGAAGATAAATACAGTCGTTTCAGGATTTCGCGAAAAGTTCCTTTGCGATCATGATGGCGCTCATGGCGTTGGGCCACCCAGCATAGAACGCCAGATGCGTGATGGCCTCGATGAGTTCTTCCTCTTTGACGCCGTTTTGCAGTGCAAAGTTCAGGTGAAATCGTAGCTGGTCCGGGCGGTTCAACGCGACGAGAGCGGCTACAGTGATAAGGCTGCGATCACGCTTAGACAATTCCTTGCGCTCCCATACATCGTCGAAAAGGACTCGATCAGTTAATTCCACCAATTTTGGGGCGAAATCGCCGATCAATTTTTGCGCCGCACTCGATTGCTTACTCATTTTGTCCACTCTCTCCCGCTAATTCAGTAGCGTTCCCAAAGCACTCTCCAGTGTTCGTTCTGGTCCGTTGATTTCACGATTAGTTGATTGCCAGAAAACTCGTAGGCGCGGGGCAGATCTTTCCCGATCAGGCTCCGCACCATTGCGCCCTCAACGTGAAACGTAAATGTGTGCGCATCGTTGATCTCATATCGGCCAAAGGATGCCTCGTATCCGCCCTGCGCATATTGCACCGGGCCAGCCTGACCTCCCGTCTGTGCATTTCGATACATCACTTGAACCGACATGTGGCCGTCGCGCGTATAGATCAGCAGCCCGGTGCAGTCCGCCTTGTGAAGATTGCCGTTCGCGTCGGGTTCTTCCAGCATCGATAACCGCCACGCTCCGACAAAACGGTCGTTTCCGTCGGAAGTTCTGGGCCGCCCATCCGTCTGTGCAGTTACGATCGCGGCAAGACAAAAAACGACTGCCCCTCGAAAAATCCACGTCATCATGTGCCCTCCCGCCTGCGATTACTCGCTCTTCAACGAGGCCATATCGATCGAAAAGCGGTACTTCACATCTGATTTGAGCATTCGTTCGTAGGCTTCGTTGATCTTTTGGATCGGGATGACTTCTACGTCAGCAGTTATATTGTGTTTTCCGCAGAAATCGAGCATCTCTTGCGTTTCGGCGATGCCGCCAATCATCGAACCCGACAGAGAGCGGTTCCCCATGATCAGGCCAAAAGCGAAAACCGCCATTGCTTTTGGAGGAGCGCCCACCAGCGTTAAATTGCCATCGTGATGCAGCAAGTTCAGGAATGCATTGACATCGTGTTCGGCCGAGACAGTATCGAGAACGAAGTCGAAGCTGCCCGCCTGTTTCGTCATCTCATCTGCGTCGCGTGAAATGACGAATTCGTCTGCTCCCAGTTGGCGCGCGGCGTCCCTCTTGCTGGCTGAAGTTGTGAATACGACAACGTGCGCCCCAAGAGCATGCGCAATCTTTACTCCCATGTGGCCTAGCCCACCCAGTCCCACGACCCCCACTTTCTTGCCCTTCGTGACACCGGCGCGGCGGAGGGGAGAGTATGTCGTAATTCCAGCGCAGAGAAGCGGAGCGGTTCCCGCAAGCTCCAAATTCTTTGGAACGCGCAACACAAATCGTTGATCCACGACGATGCTCTCCGAATACCCACCGTACGTGACGGCTCCCGTGTGCTTGTCGGGGAAGTTATAGGTCAGAGTCACATTCGTACAGAATTGCTCGAGTCCTGCCTTGCATTCCGGACAGGTTCCATCCGAGTCCACCATGCAGCCCACTGCTGCCAGATCGCCCGGCTTGAACTTCGAGACCGCTTCACCCACCTTCGTAACGCGCCCCACAATTTCGTGTCCGGGGATGCATGGATAGACCGTCGGCACGAATTCTTTCCATTCGTCACGTACCTGGTGCAGATCGGAGTGGCACACACCGCAGAACAGGATTTCGATCTGCACATCGTTTTCAGTCGGATCGCGCCGTGCAATCTGAGTTGAACCCAGCGGCGCTGTGGCGCTGGCAGCGAAATAAGCTTTTGCTTTGTACATGAATAGTCTTGCTCCTTCTATGAATCGATAATTGGGGTCAACGATTGATCATGCGCTGTGCAGCTTCCGGATAGCGCTCGCCTTGCACTGGAATCTTCGCGGCAGCCGCGCCAAGTTCCCGAACGTCTTCGGGGGTAAGTTGGACGTTAACCGCTCCGATGTTTTCTTCCAGGCGATGAAGTTTGGTTGTACCGGGAATCGGAACGATCCACGGTTTTTGGGCAAGAATCCACGCCAGGGCGATTTGAGCTGGTGTTGCTTTTTTCTGTTGCGCAAACCGGGCGATCAAATCCACGAGCGCATGATTTGCTTTTCGGTTTTCCTCAGAAAAGCGTGGGACGACGGCACGAAAATCGGTCTTGTCGAATTGCGTATCTGCCGTGATCGCTCCAGTCAGAAATCCTTTGCCTAAGGGGCTGAAGGGAACGAATCCGATTCCGAGTTCTTCGAGTGTGGGAAGGATCGCCTCTTCCGGCTCTCGCCAGAAAAGAGAGTATTCGCTCTGCAGCGCCGTGACTGGCTGAACGGCGTGCGCTCGGCGAATCGTTTGCACACCCGCTTCGGAAAGCCCGAAGTGCTTCACCTTGCCTTGTTGGATCAGGTCCTTCACTGCGCCGGCGACATCTTCGATGGGGACATTCGGATCCACGCGATGCTGATAGAACAGGTCGATGACGTCGGTCCTCAGCCGTTTTAGCGAAGCCTCCGCCACTTCCTTAATATGGTTCGGACGGCTGTCCAGGCCCGCCTGCTTGCCGGCGTCATCAATCTTGAAGCCGAACTTGGTCGCGATTACAACTTGGCGCCGGAATGGAGCCAGAGCCTCGCCGACAAGCTCTTCATTTGTATATGCGCCGTAGATCTCGGCGGTGTCGAAAAACGTAACTCCACGGTCAACGGCGGCCCGGATCACCGCGATGCCTTGTTGCTTATCCACGGCAGGGCCAAAGCCAAAACTGATTCCCATGCAGCCGAAGCCGATCGCCGATACTTCCAGATTGCTTTTTCCAAGTTTGCGCTTCTGCATCATTTCTCCTTACGGATCAACCGTTCTCATCTGATTGACTGAGATGAGAGTAATCCGGGCGAAGGTTCACTTCTTCCCTGACTTACATGAACTTCTTGCTCGATTCTGCTGGCGCTGCCCTCGACATCAGGATCGTAGACATCATGGCCATGCCGGTTGCGATCGCGGCGGTTCTTCCGGAGCTAATCCTGTCGGTGGAAATCATCTCTCACAATGTAAACGGAGATTGTGCTCAACGTTGGTGATCGCGATCACGGAAGGGTTTGACTACAGGTGCAAAACGGAAACGTTCGCGACTTGCAAACAGGAGTAGAATCGAGCGTTTTGAAACAAAGAATCCGCATAAAGAAAAGGATGGCTTCTTGAGATTCAGTCTCTGGTATCACTCGAAAAATCGCGACGTCGCCGCACTCTTATTGGTTGTAGTTCTAGTAGTCGCCAGTCCCACATTCGTCAGTGCTCAGACGAAGGCCCTTCACAAACCGGATCTCGGGCCTTACGTGCTCATCTTTGATCCTGCAATGCCGCACGATGCCATGCAGCAGCAAATCGACAAGGTCTATGGGATCGAGCGCCGAAACGAGTTCGGCCCCGAGCGCTACGCGCTCCTGTTTTTGCCCGGAGAGTACCATCTCGACGTTCCTGTGGGTTTTTATACGGAAGTGATCGGTTTGGGAGCATCACCCGACGCAGTTCATATCACAGGCAATGTGCATGCCGATGCCAGTCATGAAAACAACAATGCCACGACAACCTTCTGGCGTGCGGCCGAAGGATTTTCCGTAACGCCCGACGGCGGCACTATGCAATGGGCGGTTTCGCAAGCGATTCCGTTCCGGCGAATGCACGTGCGTGGCGACATTGTTTTGCACCAGCATCATGGATGGGCCAGCGGCGGATGGATGTCTGACTCCCTCGTCGATGGCAACGTCGATTCCGGTAGTCAGCAGCAGTGGATTTCGCGCGACAGTGAGTGGAAAAGCTGGACCGGTTCCAACTGGAACATGGTCTTCGTGGGTGTAAACAATCCCCCGACGGGCGAATGGCCGCAGCCGCCGTACACGAAAATCGAGAAGGTTCCGGTAGTGCGCGAAAAGCCATTTCTTGAAGTGGACAGCAAGGGCGCGTGGTTTGTTCGTGTCCCGGAGTTGCGTCAAGACAGTTCCGGCATTAGCTGGCACAATGGCTCGACACCCGGCCGACTGATCCCTCTGGATCAGTTCTATGTTGCTCGTGCCGGTAAGGATTCAGCGGCGAGCATTAATGCGGAGCTGGAGAAGGGGAAGCATCTTCTGTTGACGCCCGGCATTTATGATCTCGAAGAACCGATTCGCGTCACCCATCCCGATACGGTCGTGCTCGGTCTGGGATTCGCTACTGTGCGGCCAACGCATGGCACCGCCGCGATGACCATTGCCGATGTAGACGGAATCGATATTGCAGGAATTCTCTTCGATGCCGGCAAGGAAATCTCGCCACTTCTAATGGAAGTCGGCCAGAGAAACACTGCACGTCACGACAAGAACCCCATCGTATTGCATGATGTCTTCTTCCGCGTTGGCGGGGCTGGGGTTGGCCGCACAAAAGAAAATCTTCGCATCAATAGCAATGATGTCATCGTTGACCACACTTGGATCTGGCGCGCGGATCATGGCGACGGCGTAGGATGGACTGACAACGTCAGTAACAACGGACTGGTGGTGAACGGCAACGACGTCACGATATATGGACTCTTCGTCGAACATCACCAGCAGTTTCAGGTCCTCTGGAACGGAGATCGCGGACGAACATACTTTTATCAGTCGGAAATCCCTTACGATCCGCCCGACCAGGCAAGCTACTCGAGCGCTCCCGGCACGAACGGTTGGGCCTCGTACAAAGTTGCGGATTCGGTTACTACGCATGAAGCTTGGGGCTTGGGCATCTACAGCGTCTTCATTCAACCGAATGTCATACTCACACGTGCGATCGAAGTCCCCAAAAAAGCAAGAATCAAGTTCCACCACATGATCACGGTCGCGTTGGGAGAGCACGGCGAGATTTCGAACGTGATTGACGATAAGGGAGGCGCCACGGCGATCAAGCCGCGTGTGACTCCGAAGGTGACAGAGTTTCCGTAAATCGTTGCCGATCACGGGCAAAAGAAAGCGCCCCGAAGACCGGGGCGCTTTGTCAATTGAACTAGGTTAGGTTAGCGAGTTTCCGGAACGACATGGAGCGAAAGAAGTCCTACCGCATTCGCGTCTGTGTTCGACTTGAGTAAGGTGAAAGCACCGGTCTTTGCATTGATGCTATAAACCTTGATCAAGTTCGGGAACTGAGCACTCACCGCAAGATTGCCAGTGGTCTCGAGGGTGCCCGTGCAGCCGCCGCAATTGCTGTCCGGGGTTGCAAACAACGAGCTGGTGAGAACTTTGAGCGTAGGTGCTTCCGTGACTTGCGCAATCACGACGCCCGAACTTTCCACCGGGTTGTTGTAGCCGGACATCCCGATAACGAGCGGTCCGCTGCCGTGTGCGTAAGACATCTTGGGGAACCACGGGAAGGTCGAATTTCCCACGCCGGACTTCGCGGTTAGCGTGAATAGCTGTGGGTTGGTCAGTGTTCCAGTGGTCGTGTTAATGGCGAGACCCAACGCAAAAAGGCCGTTGTTAAAGGTTGTGGGATTGCCAAAGAACGCAACTTTGCTGTCGCCGCTGATGTCGAAACCGTATGGGTAGCAACCGTCGTTCGAGCAGTCGGCTACACTGCTGAAGAAATTCGCGTTCGTGACTTCAGTCAGCGCGCCCGTGCTGCTGTTGATCTTGTACATCGTGACGATACCAAAATCGATCGACGGAACGATCAGAGCCTTCCCATCCGGGGTCACGTGCAGAGTGGCAAAAAGGTCCGCGCCCGTTGATGGAGTATAGGCATTGACGAAGGTCAGCTTGCAGCCGGAACCAACTGCCCATGCCCCGATATTCTCGGAGCCGCTATAGGCGCCATAGAGCCACTTGCCATCCGGCGACAGCGTCAGACTGCCACCCGCTCCAGAAGCACTCCAGTTGACCGAGCCGTTGGAAAAGTTGCCTACCTTCGCGTACGTTGGAGCTGCGAAAGCTGCGATGTCGTCCGACCCAGTGTCAGCGATGAAGATGCACTGGTTATTCGATGTGATGGTCACGGTGGATGCGGCAAAGAAGCCGCCGCCTAGCCCAAGGCCACCGGTGCTGAGTTTCTTGACCAAAGTTGTCACGCCCGTCGTTGTGTTGAGGCTGAAAACCGATGCCGTGTTGGCGGTCGTGTTTTCATCCACTGCTATCACATATGTGGGGGATGCTGCGAAACTTACCGACGCCATAAGCGCCACGAGGGAAGTCAGTACAAGAAGCTTCCTCATTTTGAACATTCTCCTTTTTCTAATCGTGTTGAAGTCCCTGGGGTCTTCACCGCTTGAGAAGATGTTGAAGTGGATAGGCAAAAAGCGGGCACAATACTAACGCTACACGGCGGAGGACTGCAACAGAGAAAAAAGACTCCAGCCATCCGAATCCAGCGACCCGCGCGGCTTTTCGCGCCTTCGGGACGCAGTGGTCGCAAGATTTTGCGCATTCAATGTCGCCGCTAAGGTTTCTCCCTTAGTTTTTCGGTGGCTGCTCGGGGGCCGGCGCCTGGTCTTGGTTCTTCAACTTGTCCGAACCCAATTCCGCCCGCGTTTTCCACTGCGAGCCCATTTCAATTCGTAAAATTGATTCGTCCAGCTCTTGCCAGATTTCCTGGATCTTTCCGTCGGCGACTCTGAAGATAAATATTCCAGTGGCGCGGACGAGCCTTGGTGGAGATGGCGGATCGCCCGCTTCCGGAAACAAACGTTCTTTGTACGTTCCTTTGAGGGTGACGCGCATGACTACTTTGTCTGCCTGAGTCACCGTGTCGTCGATTGTGAAGGTCAGGTCAGGCATAGACTTGCGCCACGTTGTGATGACCCGTCCTAGCATGGCGGAACCAACACGCAACCGCCCACCGTGATTATGCATGATGAAATCTGGAAACGCGGCGATTGCACTCGCATCCCCTGTATTCCACAGGTCGATATATTTGTGGGCGAGCGCCTCGGGAGTTTCGTGTGGCGATGGGTCGGCGGGAGCTTTTGGGGAACTCTGGGGTGCGATTGGTGAAGTCGCGGATGCAGCGGGCACCGTACCGGTTGACTGGTTCCGCGGCGAGGTGGCTGCGGGGGGCTGATCTTGCGCGTTCAAATCGAAACAACAAATTGCTGTGAAAATGATGATAATTGCAGCTCTTTGCAAACGAATACTCCTCCTCAAAGCGGCTCAGGATACCGCAATTGAAGAGGTTCCCGCAAAAGTGTCAAGGAAGTATCCGCTGAGTAACCGTCGGCGCGGTTCTGGGAACTGTCGCACAGTCGGGACTTCTCCTACCGCTTTAGACCCGCCGTGAAGTTCGTCATTAGTGTGACTGGCTGATTCACCTGCTGCGAGACGCGCTCCATCAGAACACGTTTTCCGTCAGGCGAGATACTGTAGAACGGAATCGTCAGCACGGTCCAGCGGCTGACGAGCGTTTGCGGAGCTCCGAATTGCAATGCACCTCCAGCTTCTTTCACCGGGACGGCAAGCACGGATTGTGTGAGGTCAAAGTAGTAAAGCTCTTTTCCGTCTCCACTCCAGTGCGGAACTTGTCCTCCATTGGCGGAAACCTGCCACTTGCCTTGGCCGCCACCGTAGGCTTCCACGTAGACTTCGGTTCGGCCGGATTCTGTCGAGCTATAGGCAAGCCAGTGCCCGTTCGGAGAAAGAGTAGCGAAGGTCGCGCTGGCGATAATCTCAACCGGCTTTCTGCCTCCGTCCAACGAGATAGTCCAGACTCCGACCTCTTTCTGGGTGAAAGTGTTTGGAGAAAAGAACAGGGTCTTGCCATCGTGTGACCAATCGGTGGGAGCGAAAATCGCGCCGGTCGAGTCTGGGACGAGTAACTCTTCCGAGCCCGTGCCATCGGAGGGTTTGCGGTAGATTCCGCCACCGGACGCGCGCAGCGAGCTGTACGCGACCCATTTCCCATCTGGCGACCAGACTGGGAACGTATTTCCCGTCGGACCAAACGTCAGGCGAGTGCTTACGCCACGTGCAAGATCGAGCGACCAGATGTCATTGACTCCGGTATCCAAGGTGAGAGCGACGCGATCGCCCTGAGGTGAGAGCCGCGCGAAATTGAGATTTTGGAGATTGTCCGCAGCGACGCTCAGCTCTTTCCCAGTGCGATCCATCCACACCAGTTGAACTCCTCCAGAACTTCCATTGCCGAAGAGCAGCAGGCCGCTGTCGGTCGCAGAGACGCTGGTGCGCCAGGTAGAGACATCATTCAAGACACCCGGAGAGACGCTCTGCGGCTCCCCGCTCAACTTACCAGTCCCCGGATCAAATGACTGCGCCATCAATTGGTCGCCGCGGCTATAGAGAAGAAATCCTGCCGCGTAAATTGCATTGCTCTGCGAATGAAGCACCAGCCGATTGTCGCGGCCATCGAGCGAAGCATAATAGACGCCATTATTGGCTGCCTTTGAGGGATCATGATGCATCGCGAAATAGAGAAAGTGTTTGCCATCCGGAAGAAACGCAGGCCAGCGATGTGAGGAGTACATTGAGATGTCCAGCTTTGTCAGCGGTGAAGCAGATCCTCCATTTGCGCTGATCTGCATCAAGGGCGAAATGGGCGACGGAGAGAAGACGATCACCCCACCGGGGCCCCATGCGCCACCACGACCTAGCTGCGCATCACAGAGCGTCTGCGCGGTGGTGCTGTTCAGTTCGATGATCCTCAGCTTTCCGTTCGCGAAGAAACCGATCGAACGGCTGTCGGGAGACCAGAAGGGAAATATCGCATCGGTGGTGTCAGGGAGTTGGCGAGCATCGGCGCCGTTCATTGCCCGCACCCACAATGAGATTTTTCCGTCGGCACCGGTCGCGGTGAACGCAACGTAGGCACTATCAGGAGAAAGCGTAGGCGGCCCGGCAGCATCGGAGGTGAGCCGAAAATGCCCGTTCGGCGGGGGATTGATCGCTGCTCGCACACTCGGTGCTGACGGGGCGGAGTGGTGAAGAAAGAGTCCCGCGACGATCCCTAGAACAATTGCACCGGCGAGGGCTGCATACCACAGACGCCGGCTCGCTGCGTGAGTTGAAGCCATTTCCATTGGCACCGATCGCAACGAGGCAATCGAGTTCAGGTTGATCGCGACGTCGTGCGCCGACTGGAACCGCTGGGTCGGATCCTTCGCCAGACATCCACGAATCACCAGGTCGAGCATCTGTGGTGTAAGCGGCTGCGTGCTCGTGATCGGATCCGGATCTTTTTCGAGAATTGCGCTAAAGACACTGAGCTGAGATTTCCCTTCAAAGGCACGGTGCCCGGTCAGCATCTCGTAGAGCACGCAGCCCAAGCTGAAGATGTCACTGCGCGCGTCGGCTTCTGCTCCCTGCAAGACTTCGGGAGCCATGTACTGAAACGTACCGACGATCGATCCTTTTTGCGTAAGCGGCGAGGAAGCCGAGGTGAGCGTGGCCAAATTCATCGTGGGCGTCGAAGGAGTGAAAGAGCTGACGGCCTGCGATCCGATCGTGACTTTTGGTTTCGCTAATCCAAAGTCCATCAGCTTCGCGCCGGCCTTGGTCAACATGATGTTGGCGGGCTTCAGATCTCGATGAATGATTCCTTGCTGATGCGCTATTTCCAGAGCTTCGGCAATCTCAGCTCCAATCTTCAAGACTTGATCGAGGGGGAGCGGCCCTTTCGAGAGACGCTCAGAGAGCGTCTGTCCCTCGAGAAACTCCATTACGAGGAAGTCAGAGCCGTCTTGCGAACCAATGTCGTGCAGAGTACAGATGTGCGGATGGTTCAGCGAAGAGATGGCCCGGGCTTCGCGGTCGAGGCGCTGCTTGAGTTCGGCGTCGGCTGAGAGACTCTCAGGCAGGACTTTGATAGCAACATCGCGGCCGAGCCGCGTGTCACGGGCGCGATACACCTCGCCCATCCCGCCTGCCCCGATCAATGCCTGAATTTCGTACGGCCCCAACTTGCTGCCGGAGATGAGACCCATGTGTGGCCGACATTATATCGCGAGCCCGGCGGACAACCCTGCCTGGTAAGCGCAATCTTCACGACGAGAATGAAGTCAGGGAGAAGAGAGTCCCTTTGACCTCGTGGTGAAATTTCAGAGTGAGAGTTCTAGCTGACTGCCTTCTTCTCGAATTGTCTTAACCCCAGTATCAGCAGCAGAATGTCGAAGAAACACAGCACAATCAGAATTGCAATAGTGGAAAGGTGAGCAGACTGCGGCACGAGGGCAGCCCGCAGGCCCTCGCTCGCATAGACGAGAGGATTCACTAACACCGCTCTCTTCAATATCGAAAAGTTGCTTAAAGCGCTCCACGGGTAGTATGTACAGCCGAAGAAGATCATCGGCGTGAGAATCATGCTGAACATCAGCCCCACGTGCTCCTGCTTCATTGCGCAACCGAGCGCTAACCCGCCACTTGCCGAAAAAAATGCAACCAACAGGATCATCACTACAAACTCGAGTGGTTCGTGGATCCTGATATCAACGCCTGTCCCGAGTACTAACCAGGCCATCGGGAAAACTACTAACCCCGCGATGATTGCCTGGATCATGCCGGCCACAACTTTTTCGATTGCGATCCACGGAATCGAGATGGGCGCCAAAAGTCGATCTTCAATCTCGCGTGTCCACTGGAATTCAGCGATGAGCGGCATGCATACCGCCCAGACTCCCGTGAACACCATGCTGATCGCGATGATTCCGGGCAGCAGCAGGCTCTTGTATGCTACGGGCATGTACCCGCTGCCCACCATCACGCGGCCGAAGATGAACACGAACAGCAGCGGTTGCAGAAACGTCTGGAACATGATCTGAATGATGTTTCGCCGCGCGACGTGGGCGTCGCGGGCAAGCATCGCGCCAAAGGCTTTCCAGTTCAATCGCGCAAACTCCTTCCGGTGTGGTGCAGGAAAAGATTTTCAAGACTCGGTTCGGAAATATGTACGTCGGACAACTCTGCGCCTATTGCAGTCGCTACCGATGCGACTTCAGGGATCAACGATCCGCCGCGGTCGGCATAGACGTCAGCGCCAGTAGAATCCAGGGGGCGCACCTCGCGCACTCCTGCCAGTAATTGCAAGCGCTGGATCAATTCCGGTGTCTGCTTGCCGAAATGCAGGCGTAACAAAAATCCTCCGGGGATGGATCGCTTGAGGTCGATGGGTGTGCCTTGCGCGATAACGCGGCCATGATCAACGATCACCAGTCGCTGGCAGAGCGCGTCGGCTTCTTCCATATTGTGCGTGGAGAGGACGACCGTCTTGCCGAGATGATTGTATTCACGGATGATCTCCCACAGCAGGATGCGTGTTTGCGGATCGAGTCCCGCGCTCGGTTCATCGAGAAACAGAACTTCGGGATCGTGCATCATGGCGCGGGCAATCGACATCCGCTGCATCATTCCTCCGGAAAATCCACGGACGAGTTGCCCAGCGCGATCGGCCAACTTGAATTTCTCAAGCAGTTCGTCGGCACGTCGGCTGCCCTCTCTTGGAGGAATTCCGAAATAAGCTGCGTGAAAAACCAAGATCTCCCGCGCCGTCAGAGAAAAATCCAGATTCGGACGCTGCGGCACGACGCCGATCAGACGTTTCACTCTTGCCTGCTCCTGCCAGACTTCATGGTCGCCAACGTAGGCATGTCCGCTCGTCGCGCGGACGCGCGTGGTGATGATTCCGATTGTGGTGGACTTGCCGGCACCGTTCGGACCTAGTAGCCCAAAAATTTCTCCAGCGTTGACTTCAAGTGAGAGCCCGTCCAAAGCCTTGATTTCAGACTTTGACTGCTTCGGGCTCTTCTTTTCTGTCGGGCGCGCCATGATGCCCGTCGCCGCCAACGGCGGCGCAGAGTGATACACCTTGCGCAGATCTTCTGTGCGTACACCAACTGCCATTGTGAGATCCCCAAGGAAGGTACGCGCGCGTAGTTCTGAGAGTATAACGCAGGAGATGGCGAGGAAGTTACGAGCCGACTTCGGCCAGCTGCGTTTTAAGGTTCTGGTTAAACCCACCAGCCCGCAGCCTGTACCAATACTCCGGGCATTTGACTCGAACCCAGAGATGGAATAACTCTGGAACGCTTGGATTACCTCTCAGGCACGTGATGGTGAATTCGTACTCGCCCGTCGTCCGAAATCCTTCATCGTGAACGGAGTCATTCCTGTGATAAGGTTTTGGCCGAGATCGCAGCCAAACCAGAGGAGAAGAATGATGGCAGCTTTGACCGACCCTCTCGTGCAGCAATTGCTAAAAGGCAGACATATCGCATCGATCGCGACCCATGGTCCAAGCGGATCGATTCATATGGTTGCAGTGTGGTACTGGTTCGACGGAACGAATATCTACGTCGCCACAGGTTCTCGTACGCGGAAAGCGCGAAACCTTCAAGCCACACCCAAGGCCACGGTGATGATCGACTCGCGCGACCCGGCAGCGTCGTTCGGGGTGACGATTTCCGGCGCCGCACGACTTCTCAGTGGCGAAGAATCGCAAAAGAATAACAAAGAAATTCACGCCAAATACTTAAGCCCCGCCGCTCTGGCCGACACGAGAGTCGGACCAGTGTTTGCCGGATGGGACGACGTTACGATTCAGGTTACTCCCGAATCAGTCATCGCCTGGGATATGCGCGAGGCCGACCGCCAGGTTTTCGGTGGGGCATTCCAGAGCAATCCAGGATATCTGCTGCCTGTGCAGCGCTAAAGGAATCATGGAGCCCATGATCAGTGTTGGTAGTCCCCGCCAGCTTCGATGTTTGCTCGGTTTCGTTCTAGCGTTCTGTATCTTCAACCCTTTGCCGTTCGATGCTCAAACGACGTATCAACCTTCGCCCGGGAATCTGCAGGCCCGCCGCGAATTTCAAGACATGAAATTCGGGATGTTCATTCACTGGGGCGTATACAGCGTGCTGGGAGATGGCGAGTGGGTCTTTCACAACCGCAAGATGACGGTTGACGAGTACAACCGCCTGCCAATGTTCTTCGATCCGGCGAAGTTCGATGCGCGTGCCTGGGTGTCGCTTGCCAAGGCTGCGGGCATGAAGTACATCACGATCACCTCGCGCCATCACGACGGATTTGCGATGTTCGATTCCAAAGTCTCCGACTGGAACATCGTCGCGCGCACGCCATACAAGAAAGATCCGCTGAAGATGTTGGCGGACGAGTGCCATAAGCAAGGCATCAAGCTCTTCTTCTATTATTCGCAGCTCGATTGGCACAATCCGGATTACTTTCCACGTGGCGCGACGGATTGGCCTAATGGACGCCCGGATCGCGGCGATTTCAACGCCTATCTTGACAACTACATGGACGGTCAGCTCACCGAGTTGCTCACGAACTACGGGCCGATCGGCGGCATCTGGTTCGATGGCATGTGGGACAAGCCGAATGCTGACTGGCATCTCGACAAGACGTATGCACTGATCCACAAACTGCAACCAGCAGCGCTGATCATTCCGAACCATCATCAAACGCCGCGTTCTGGCGAGGATGTTCAGACCTTCGAGCGCGATCTCCCAGGACAGAATTCCGCCGGCTTCAACACGACGTTTATCAGCACGCAACTTCCGCTTGAAAGTTCGGACACGCTGAACGACAACTGGGGATTCAACATTGGCGACAGCCATTACAAGAGCTCTGAGGAGGTGGAACGTCGCCTGGTACGCGCTGCGGGGAACAATTCGAACCTGCTGATGAATATCGGGCCGTATCCGAATGGCGAAATTGATCCGCAGTTTCAAGCGAGATTGCGCGCCGTCGGTGAATGGCTCTCAAAATACGGCGATTCGATCTACGGAACGCGGGGCGGACCGATCGCGCCGGCGGACTGGGGAGTTACTACTCAGAAAGGAAAGAACATTTATGTGCATGTATTGAACTGGGCCGCTCCCCTGCTGGCTCTACCTCCAATCCAGTCGAAGATCTCAGCGGCCCACGTTCTACTCGACCACCAACCGGTCACCTTCACTCAAAATGCTGACGGAGTCGTTCTAAAGCTTGCTTCACCTTCAAACGACGAAACCGACCGAGTCATTGTGCTTTCCCTTGAGGGGAAATGACAATCGCTGGGAGGTTGTAGCACGGAGAGGCTAGGACTGAACGATCTTCTCCAGTGCTACGCGACTCCGGATCACAAGTGTCGCGCCCTTTGCCTGCATGAGCTGCTTCTTTTTAAATTCCGAGAACAGGCGGCTCACCGTCTCACGCGTAGTACCGATAATCTCGGCAATCTCTTCATGCGTCAGAGTCAGCTTTACCTGAGAAGATCCATCGTTCTGCGGGCTCTTTGTTGACCAGGTCAGCAGCAATTTGGCGAATTTTTCTGAAGGGGACGCCGCCAAGCCAAGGGTGCGGATCTCTTCATAGGCGGTGAAATAGTTGCGGCTTAACTGTTGCGCGACACGCATGGCCGCTTCCGGAAATTCCCGCAGCAACTGCTGCAACGAATCGCGCGGGATGAAGTTGGCTTGGCCGGGCTCCATCATTTCAGCCGTGACTTCGTATGGCAGGTTCGAAATAACCGCGTTCAGGCCGAGCACGTCGCCGGCGTCGGCAATTTTCGTGATGATCGTCTTGCCCTCTCGCGAGGTCGTCGAGAGCTTTACTTTCCCGCTGCACAGGACAAATACCCCGCGCGGCAGTTGCCCTTCAATAAATAGCATCGCGCCCTTTGGATAAACGGCGGTCGACTTAATATCATTGAGCCGCTGACCGGCTTGGGCGGAAAGATTGCAGAAAAGATGTTCCCCACGAAAGGGACAAGATAAGCAGTTGTCCAGGATATTCAGACCATAAGGAGCCCGCATTTTGAACCTCCTCTGGGTCGCTGGCGCCCCCACTTGGCGTCATTCTCAACCCACCAGTCCTATGGCACGCTGCGCGCCAATTCGGTGAGAATTCATGGGGCCCGGACCGACATTCGTTAACTTATTGAAAATAGGTTAGTAAGGTCGCTCGGAGTCAAGCTTGGCATCGACCGAGCACCGATGCGGGAAAGCACCCAGCAGGGGCATTTCCCTCACAACGCTGTGTGATCTGCATCACTCATTTATGTGATCTCTCCGCAGAAGGGAGTGTCCCTAAGTAACCAGAAATGGGAGATCCAAAGATCTATGGCCCTACCATCACCTGCAGCGGCCCCGGCGTTTGCAGGCGCTCGCGATGGATCAAGTTTTTCGATTTGACTTCGGCGATCGCGTCCACATGTACGACGTAGCTTCCGCGCGGCAGGGTCTCTCCAAAAGGCAGCTCCATCTCTGCCGTTCCCCGCTTGAGCGGAAAGTGCTGATAGCCGATCGCCACGGCCCGTCCATTTGGTGGGACGGCAAGGACGATGAAGGTCAGATCCATGTCGTCGGGCGTGGTATTCGACACCGTCACGCTCCCATGGATCCGGTTGCCGTCGACGCGAGGCTCGTTCTTCCAGTTGAGGCTCAGGGCCGACAACACTCGCAGCACGAATCCTTTATGGACGGCTTGATGAGCGCTGTCCCGAACCTCGACCGTGAAGTGAAACTCTCCCGCCCGCTCAGGCTCGCCGTGCAAAAGACCCTCCTCCTCGAGCTTCATCCCCGGAGGCAGAAGGCCTTTGTCAGGTCCCTTTTCAATACTCCAGTGCAACCGAGCAACGCCCCCGTGCGCACGGAGAAAGAGCTGATACCGCGCGTAAGGATAGGTGTCTGGCAGTTGAGAATCAGTCTCGATCACGATTTCGTCTTCGGTGTCGCTCTCAGCCGGCGTACCTGACTGCCTCTGGGGCCGCTGGAGGACGTCTGCGACCGTTCTTCCCGACAAACCAATGCTCGCGGCGCAAACGAGCGTTATCATAAGTGTTGCGTTCGACCACCCGCCATATTGCTTCTCTATCCAGTTCATGCCGATTCGACCCGAAATAGTCCTTTATTCCAATAACAATTTCCCATGTGCGCCGGGACTCTCGTATAAGAATGATCCTGCATATCGATCTTGCGGCATTCCGAGTCGCAAACCGAGGTCACATTGACGGCGCTTCAGGAGTTCTGGAACACTATATAAAGATTGCCAGTTTCCCTGGCTTCCGACACCTCACGCAAGCGAAATGGAGCTGCTGCTTAATCTTAGCTGGCTGCTGCTGGCCATGCCTGCTTTTTGGCTCTGGCGCGAATCCAGTGGTGTGCCAGGACGCAGAAGGTTTTCGGCTCTGCAGGGCGTCTTGGCGTTGGCAGGTGCGTTGGTCCTTCTCTTCCCGGTGGTTTCCGCAACCGACGATCTGCGGGCGATCCGGGCTGAGATGGAGGAGTTCCAGTCCGGAAAGTGCAGCATTGGGCAATCGACCGACGAGCGGCCATCAGCGTCGGGAGCGCAAGCTCAACCTGCAGCACCCGCTTACGTCCATGCGAGTGTCGCGCTGGATCATGGCACTCTGTTGTTGATCCACTATTCTGTTCCCACCCCTGTATCCCCCGTGTTAGTTCGCTCCGGCCGAGCGCCTCCTCGTGTTTTGAATGCGTAGCGCCGGATTTTTCCTCCGCCTCGAAACGACAGTAGTCCGGCCAGTTTTCTAGCGAACCTGTTCTAAGGGAATCCGGCAGGAATATCCGGAATGTCCCGAGGCCCGTTTTGACCACACCCTGCGATCTTGCGCAGGATCGGAGCATATTGGATGCGCTTGAAATTTCATATTGCGGCAATGATTCTCGCCATCGGGTTGATGCGCGCGAGTGCGCAGACTTCAGCGCTGCCGCAATCGTCCCCGCCTCCTCAAGTTTGGACATGGGAACAGGTGAAGCAAAACTTCCGCCTGAACAATACGACTCTCATGGCCGCCAAGCTCAATATCGACGAATTGAAGGCGGAAGAAGTCACGGCTCACCTCCGTCCGAACCCGGAGTTGAGCGTTTCTGCTGACGGCACGCAAATCGCCCCGAGCCACGGAGTTTGGCAGCCGTTTGCGGGGACATTTGTCTCGCCGGGTGTGAGTTATTTATTCGAGCGGCGCAACAAGCGAGGTCTGCGATCCGAAGCTGCCAAGCAAGGCACAGCGATTGGCGCGGCTCAGGCGGACGACTCGGAACGCACTTTGCTTTTCAATTTGCGGAGCGCGTTCGTCGGAATTCTTCAGGCAAAAGCAGTCGTCAAAGTCACGCAGGATAATCTCGACTATTACGATCACATACTTAAAATCAGTCGCGACCGCTACGAGGCCGGAGATATTGCGCAAATCGATCTCGACCGCCTTGACTTGCAGCGCCTGCAGTATGAGTCCGACCTGCAGAATGCACTGGTGAATCTGCGCACGACGAAGATCAATCTTCTCGCCTTACTCGACGATCACCGTCCAGTGGACAGCTTCGATATTGAGGGAACATTCGATTTCGGCGAAGACCTTCAGTCGGTGGATGATTACCGGAAGGATGCGCTGGACGCACGCCCTGACCTAAAAGCGGCGGTACTCACGGTCCAGCAAGCAAACACAACCTACAAACTGGCGGAGGCGGACGGATCGGTTGATCCGACGATCGGCGTGTGGTTTACGCATAACGGATCGTTTAACAATCCGGACGCGCTGAATACGATTGGGGCGAGCGTCAGCATTCCTCTGCGTATCTTTGACCGCAATCAAGGAGAAAAGCTTCGCACGAAGATTGACATCGATCGCAGTGAAAAATTGCGGCAGGGCACCGAGACGCAAGTGTACGCCGACGTAGATAGCGCTTACGCTACTGTCGCCTCAAATATTGCCCTATTGAAACCTTACAAGCAGAAATATCTGGCACAAGCCGTGCGCGTTCGCGACACGGTGCAATTTTCCTATCAGCATGGCGGTGCCGCCCTGCTGGACTTCCTGAATGCCCAGAATGAATACCGCGCCGTGCAATTGAGTTACGTGAACCTCGTGGGCGCGTATCTCACCGCCGCGGCCCAACTGAATCAGGCCGTAGGACGCGAGGTGATCCAATGAAAAACGAGTTTGAAAATTACAACCGACCGCGGAACTGCCTAACGCTTCGCTGGCTAGCTCTTGCCACTCTGATCGGCGCGCTGACGGCTAGTCTAGGTTGCTCAAAAGATACGCCCGCTGCCACGAGCAAGCCACCAGTGACGCTCGACCCCGATGTATTCGAAGCTGATCGACCCGATTTGTTCAAGACGGCTAAGGCGGAACTTCATCCATTGCCGACGACCGTCACGGCCAACGGGGTCGTCTCTCCGGAAGTGAACCGCACCATACACGTAACTTCTCTAGGCTCCGGACGCGTTGTCGATTTGAGGGTCAAACTCGGCGATACTGTTGAGAAAGGTCAGACGCTGCTGGTGATCTCCAGTCCTGATCTGGCTGGAGCTTTCTCGGACTACGAAAAAGCCAAGGCGGACGAACAACTGTCGCGCAGGGCTCTCGAGCGCGCCCAAATGCTCTACGACCGCGGAGCGATTGCCACCAAGGATCTCGAAGTCGCACAGGACACGGAAGACAAGGCCAAGGTTGATCTAAGCACGGCCGATCATCGCGTGCGGATTCTCGGCGCAGATCCGAATCATCCAGGAGCGCTAATCGAATTGAAAGCTCCAGTGTCGGGCACGATTGTCGAACAGAACGTTGCTGGAGCGGAGGGCATCAAGAGTCTTGACAATACTCCGAATCTCTTCACAATTGCGAATCTATCCGAGGTTTGGGTCGTCTGCGACGTTTTTGAGAACGATCTGGGAGAAGTTCATGTCGGCGACTCCGCCGACATTCGCCTGAATGCCTTTCCAGAGCGTGTCTACAAAGGAAAGATTACTGATATCTCGCGTGTACTCGATCCCACTACGCGCTCAGCCAAGGTCCGCATTGTGCTGCCGAACCCGGAAGGCACTCTGCGGGCCGGCATGTTTGCTGTTGCAACATTTCACTCGCGCAAGCTGACCGACCGAGTTGTCGTTCCGGCCACGGCGATTATGCGGTTGCACGACAAAGACTGGGTCTTCCAGAAGATTGGGGCGAACCGTTATCGCAAGATCGCGGTTCAGGCCGACGGACTCGCGCCTGATGGTATGCAACAGATTCGCTCCGGGGTGAAGCCTGGCGATGAGGTGGTGACGAACGCGCTTGAGTTCTCGACCGAAGTGGCCGAGAAGAAGGCAGGGGAATAGATGATCCGCAAGGCCATCGATTTCGCCCTGGCGAATCCGCTGCTCGTGCTGGGAGGAGCGCTTGTTCTTTTCGTGTGGGGAATAATTTCGTTCCACAATCTGCCGATCGAGGCTTATCCCGACGTCGCCGACACCTACGCACAGGTGATCACACAATGGCCAGGGCACGCGGCTGAAGAAGTCGAGCAGCAGATCACGGTTCCGCTCGAAGTGGAATTGAATGGCGTCGCGCACCTCACGCATCTGCGCTCTGTGTCGTTGATGGGACTCTCGGTCATTACCATCATCTATGACGACGATATCACCACGTTCAATGCGCGCCAGGAAGTGCTCGATCGTTTGCAGAATGTGACTCTGCCGCCGGGGGTGAACACGGGCATTGGCCCGGATTACAGCCCGATCGGGCAGATCATGTTCTACACCTTGACCAGCACGAATCCGAAGTACGACGTGATGGAACTTAAGGCGCTCAACGACTGGTTTGTGGTGAACCAGTTGAAGTCGGTGCCGAATATTGTCGACGTGAACCCGTTCGGGGGGCCGACACGCGAGTATCAGGTTCAACTCGATCCCAACAAACTGGTTTCTTACGGACTATCTCTGCCACAAATAGAGCAGGCGCTGAGCGCCAACAACATCAACGCCGGCGGCGGATTCATTGAGCGCGGGCAACAAGCGTTAAACGTACGCGCCGTTGGACTGATGCAAACCACCGAGGACGTTGGTGCAACGGTCGTAAAGGTGCAGGGCGGAACGCCGGTTCGCATACGCGATCTGGGAAATGTGGTTCAGGCACCCAAGGTGCGGCTGGGACAACTGGGTAAGACCATCCGCAAGAAAGATGGAACGATCATTAACGAAGATGATGTCGTTGAAGGAATCGTCCTGTTGCGCAAAGGTGCTGTCGCCGAAACCACTCTACAAGACCTGCACAAGAAGATCGATCAACTGAATGGAACGAATGGAAGAGCTGGATTACTTCCGATCGGAGTGCAACTGGTTCCCCATCTCGATCGCAGCGAGTTGATGCATCACACGACGCACACGGTCTTGCGAAATCTCACAGACGGCGTGCTGCTTGTCACGCTGGTGTTGTTTCTCTTTCTCGGCAACGTTCGCAGCGCACTCATCGTCGCCTTCACGATTCCCTTCTCGCTGTTATTCGCCGCGATTCTGCTTGATTTGCGCCACATTCCGGCGAACTTGTTGTCGCTCGGCGCGCTCGATTTTGGCATGGTAGTTGACGGCTCTGTCGTGATGGTGGAGAACATTCTTCGCCACACCTCATTTGGAGATCACAAGAAGACCTTTCGCGAGATCGTCGCCGTCGCGGCACATGAAGTCCAGAAACCCGTTTTCTTTGCGCGCATCATCATTATTGTTTCGTACCTACCAATCTTCACGTTGCAACGTGTGGAAGGCCGATTGTTTGCCCCGATGGCATGGACCGTGGCATTTGCTCTGCTCGGTGCGCTTGTCTTCGCGCTGTTTATCGCCCCGGTGCTATGCAACTACTTCTTCAGCCGCGAACTGAAGGAGTGGCGCAATCCGGTTCTGGAATGGCTGAACCGCAGTTATGCCAGTTCGCTTGACTGGTGCTTCGATCACATGAAGTTCACGCTCGGGTTGGGGCTGATAGGGTTCGGGCTGATCCTGTTCTTCGGAATGAGCGGGATTATCGGGTCGGAATTCCTGCCACATCTTGATGAGGGTGCCATTTGGGTGCGCGGAACGCTTGCGCCGAGCACCGGACCGTCCGCGAGCATCGATATGGCCAATCGCGCACGACTTATGCTCGCAGGTTTTCCGGAAGTGACCCAGGTCGTAAGCCAGGTTGGACGTCCTGACGACGGTAGCGATGCCAGCGGCTTCTACAACACCGAATTCTTCGTCGATCTTTTGCCCCGCGAGGAGTGGCGTTCGCAGTTTCATGGCAATAAAGATGAATTAATCTCCGCGATGGACAAAGATCTTCAACAGTTTCCGGGTGTAGATTGGAACTTTTCTCAGCCGATCTCCGATAACGTCGAGGAGGCAGTCAGCGGTGTCAAGGGGGAACTTGCTGTAAAGCTGTTTGGACGTGATCTAAGAACACTGGAAGAGAAGGCCGACCAAATTCAAGGTGTGATGAGCAACGTTCCCGGTGTAGCTGATCTAGGCACGTTCCAGGTCCGCGGACAGCCCAACGTCAACATCAATGTCGATCGCGCGGCGGCAGACCGCTTCGGCATCAATGTTGCCGACATTCAGGACGCGATCGAAACTGCAGTTGGCGGAAAGGCCGTAAGTCAGATTCTGCTCGGCGAGCAGCGCTTCGATCTGACAGTTCGATACCAGCCACAGTATCGCGGGACAGTCGATGACATCTCAAACATTCGATTGCTTGCGCCTTCGGGTGAGCGCGTATCACTTGGACAGTTGAGCAAGATCACGTTGGACGATGGCGCGTCGACAATTTATCGCGAAGGGAACCAGCGCTACATCGCAATCAAGTACAGTGTGCGCGGTCGTGACCTGGGGAGCACAGTGCGCCAAGCGATCGATGAAGTGGGACAGAAAGTCAAACTCCCGGAGGGGTACCACCTCGACTGGACTGGCGAATACGAAAGCCAGAAGCGGGCGAACCGGCGGCTGGCGATCATCGTCCCGGTAACGCTGCTGTTGATGGCGTTCATTCTCTATTCTGCATTTCAGTCGTGGAAATGGGTGTTCCTAATCCTCGCCGTCGTTGCTTTGTCTCCGCTTGGAGGTTTTTTGAGTCTGCTGATGACGGGTACGCACTTCAGTGTCTCTTCGGGACTAGGTTTTCTGGCGCTGATCGGTGTGTCCGTGGAAATCGGCGTGATCATGGTGGAGTACATCAACCAACTGCGCACCCGCGGCATGCCAGTGCGGGACGCGGCGAAAGAAGGCGCGGCGCTTCGTCTTCGCCCGATCATGATGACGATGCTGGTGGCGACACTTGGCCTACTTCCAGCTGCGATGTCGCACGATATTGGGTCGGACTCGCAGCGGCCGTTTGCGATCGTAATCGTCGGTGGATTGATCGTCGAACTTCTCGTCAGCGTGATCTTGTGGCCGACTCTGTATGTATTCTGGGCGCGTCCGGGCGACCGTCTGCCTCCCGCCGAGCAGAGCTTCATGGCTGAGGGCGAGCACGTCGACTAGATTTGCGATCGCCTCAGCGATAAAACTCTAACCGCTGAGTGCGCTGAGGACATCCGCAAAGAACTGCTGTGACAAACGCAAATTGCGACCGGTGACTGCATCAGCCGATCGAAACAGCCATCCTGAGGGCTTACAGGCTTCAGTTGAATGTGGCAATACGTTCCATTGATATTCGCAGTGCTCGGCGATTACATGAGCGCGTAGAAGTCTGATCTATTCTTAATCACGCGCGTCAACGCCTCGCCCAAACCCGTTCGTGCTGTAATTATCTCCGCCTCTATCCTGTGGCCGGTTGCTCCATGGAGGCGTGGCTTGCATCCAGATCCATGCCGACCGCCGCGGGTTGCTGAATGGGATTATACGGCGTGAAAACATTCTGCACCCTCTTGACCCTGGAACTTATCACAAGGAATACATCGCGGACCTGTGAGACTAAAGCAAGGATGTCATGGTCGGTTTCGGCGGGAAGCCCTGTGAAAGGAAACAAAATGATGGCGGTGAATAAAGGTTTGATCTGCGTTCCCAGTCACTACTCGGTGGAAGAAACCGTCCAGCGTTTGCAAGCGTCATTTGTATCGAAGGGGCTGCAGATTTTTGCCCTGATCGATCACAGCGGCGAAGCAGAGAAGGCTGGATTAAAAATGCCGGTGACGAAATTGATCGTCTTTGGTAGCCCCAAGTCCGGAACTCCGTTGATGGTAGCTGCGCCCAGCCTTGCCATCGATTTGCCGCTGAAGGCTCTGGTAGCCGAAGATGGCAACGGCAAAGTTTCGGTTACATACAACGATCCCGAGTATTTGCGCGAGCGGCACGACGTTCCCCTGGGGCTGATCAAGAATCTTGCCGGGGCTGGCGTCCTGATCGCCAAGGCTGTGGAATAATCTCGTCGAGTGGTGCTGCCCCCTCAAGCCAAATCGAGCTTGAATGGGCCGGCCAAGGGGACCATGCCAGATCAGCCCAATCCGAATCGTGCACGCGATCATCTCGCAAACGAGCGCACGTTTCTTGCTTGGGTGCGCACTGGGGCGGCCATCGTGGTTTTTGGATTCGCCATAGGACGGTTCTCGATTGCGCTGAGGCAACTGAGTTCACTGGAAGGACATCCAGTGCATCGTGCTGGGATTTCTGTTTGGATGGGTGCGATCTCGATTGTCTTGGGTGTCGCGCTGGTTGTTGCCGGACTATTCCGTTACCGAAAGACTCGTGATCGCCTCGACGAGGGCACGTTCGAACCCGCCGGATTTGTCCTCGATCTGGTCACGATCCTGACCGTGCTGTTTGGATTAGCGCTGGCAGGGTACTTGATCTACATCGAGAAAGTGGCGTGATGCATCCGATAGAGCTTCGCAAGAATGAAGCATTGAAAGGCTAGGCTCCAAAGATCCAAGGTTCGAAAGTTTCGGGAACGCGATTTGGTGATCAGCAGACCTTCAATAGGCCTAAGGCTCGGAGTGAGTCTCGTTGGCAAGCTGGACAGGGTAGACCCGGCCGATCAACACATTCGTGCGGAGGGAAAACTACCGTCAGACCGCGTTTCTCGAGTTCCAAAATCAATTCGGCGTCTGTGGCCTGTTTGAACTTGCGACCTTTGTCTCCCGAATTCCTGTACAACCAGTGACCGTTTTGCTTGTACGCCAAAACTCCGTGACCCAAGTCAACGGGTGAAGCCTTGCTGCCGATATTCTTCAGAACCGCCATGATCAGCCCTAAACGGGTTTTATTGACATCAGTTCTGTGGATGCAAGGTTACCAAAGTCTAATGAACCTCTGCGACGAGTGCTGTCTCACGCAAGCCCATTATTTTCAGTGTTTATTTCGCTGGGTATTGGCCGACTCTGCCCGCCACGAGATGCGCTGTCGGTTCCACCGTCAGGTTTTAACAACTTGTCGAATGGCCCTGTATTGGGACGTAGGGTTGCTTTTGCCAGAGGATGCGTGATTCCCGAAGAACGCCCTTAGCCACAACGAAGTGGTAGCGCTCAAGATATTCCAAACTCTTAAGGTGCTCGAAACTGTGCCTAAGTTCGTCGCCTTGAGGGGATAGACGGGCCCCACAGACTGGAGAACGAATTCGAGAGGACACGTACAGCGATGACGAACAGGAGTACCAGCATAACCGGTGCACGGCTTGATCCGAGTTGCGAGTCTGGCCGCATTATCCAGTCGTAGTCGGTCGGCAAACCGTGGGGTAACTCTTCATCAGAAAACAGAAAACTTTCCGCCTCCTGCTCTTGGCTGGAGTCCAACGAGACCGGAAATCCGTGGAAACTCGCCTCCTCTTCAAACGATGTTTCAACCTGCATGCCTGGATTCTAGGCTTGTGCCGGGGTATTGAAGCAGTACCTTGAACGGTTCCCTGCGAGTGTTCGTTTCACGAAATCAGGAGGCTGTCGAAAAGCGCTTTCATACCACTTTCGCGATGAAGAGGCTGTCTCGGGATTGCCATAAGTGACCTTTACAAATTTCAAGGACATTTTGTATCTCCAGAATTTCGATCGTTCGAGGGAATAGGAATTCTCAACAGCCACACAGGCGCGGATACTGCAATCTCGTTTCGGTGCTTTACATCCGGATTCTCTGCTTTGTTATTGAGGAAAGTCATCCTAGCCCGATAGCGGCTTCCGCAAGGGGATGGCCGGAACATGTATATTGTTGCCGGATGGGCAACGATCAGGAAAAAGAGGCGGCGGCTAGGGCGAGCTTAAAGTACATCCAGGACGGGCAAGTTGTTGGGCTCGGGACTGGATCTACGGCGGCCTACTTCATTAAGTTGCTTGGCGAGAAGGTGAAGAACGGACTTCGGATTCGCGGTATCCCAACTTCCGATCGCTCGCGCGAACTTGCTCTTAGCTTGGGGATTCCACTGACCACGCTCGACGAATGCCAGGAAATCGCAGTGACCGTTGACGGCGCGGATGAAGTCGATCCGCAATTGCGGCTGATCAAAGGCGGTGGCGGAGCCTTGCTGCGCGAGAAGATTGTTGCTTCGGCGACTAGGCAACTGGTAATTGTGGCCGATGCCACCAAGCAGGTTGCGAAGCTGGGAAAGTTTCCGCTACCGGTGGAGGTGATCCGTTTTGCGCAGGCTTTGGTCGCGAAGCGGATCGAGCGTTTGGGCGCTCAGGTGATGCTGCGGAGCAATCCCGGTGGCACGCCTTACGTTACCGACGAGAACAACCACATTTTAGATTGCCACTTTGGGGAAATTGGCGATCCCGACGGTCTAGCACAAACATTGAGCGAGATGCCCGGAGTCGTTGAGCATGGACTGTTTATCGGAATGGCGGGTGTGGTGTTGTTCGCGCGCGGCAGCGAGATTGTGGAGCTGAAGCGGCGTGATTGAACGCCACTGTTAAGCCGCTATACACGACAGCAGATTCCTCCTTTGTCGCTCTGCAACTGTCGGAATGACAAATTCAGTATTGATTTGAGCTGCACGAATCGCCGGTTAGTAAATTCTGCTCTATTCTTGGCGTTAGAAGAATTCCTTCATGACTACTGGGCAAAAACGCGAATGGGAAGGGCCTTCGCGGCGGCGGGTGCCTCGCTTTGAATTGCAGGCGCCGGTTGACGTGACGGTCGTTCGCTCGGGCATGCCCACTACGGTTCCGGGGCTCTCGACGAATCTCGGAGAGCGAGGCATCGCGGCGGTGATCTCGGGTGAGCTTGTTCCGGGAGAGACCGTCGAGGTCGAAATCAAGCTATCTCCCACGACCGAGCCCCTGCAGCTGCACGCGATTGTCAGGTATCAGGACCAAAAGCGCTGCGGATTGGAGTTCGTGGCGATGACTGCGGAGCAGAAGGCATTGATCCGCGAGTGGGCCAGAGATCCCCGACACGAAACCACCGCGACGGGTACGGCTGCAGCGAAATTGGACAAAAAGGAGACGGTCGTCCACAGTTCCTCAGCCCCAGCGTTGCCGGATACGGCCAAAACACGGCGGGGGCTGCGGCGGTTTGGACTGTCGGTTTTATTGATGTTGATCATTGGCGGCGCAATTTTCGTTTGGCGATGGAATTTGGGCTGGCATCAGATTGAGTCAGGTTTGCGCTCCGCCCAAGGACTGCGCGAAGAAAAGCTTCCAGAGCGGGTTCCCGCCGATGTGATGCAGAAACTCCTGCTGCATCGCGTGGAGCCGGCATATCCGCCTCAGGCGCGGGAAGAAAACCTGCAGGGCATCATCGCAGTGGCTATCGTCGTTGGGCCGGACGGTTCGGTACGGAGCGTGCGAGCTTTGAACGGTCCTGATGTGCTTGCGCGAGCTGCCATGGATGCATTGCGCTGGTGGAAATTCGAGCCATATCGGGTGAAAGGCGAACCCGTTGCTGTCGAGAGTACCCTTGCAGTCGAGTTTAAAAGATAGGCTGCCTGCTTCCGCTACGGCTTCGATCGTCCTCCTTCCGGATTTCGTTACATCTTCCGTTTGCGGAAAGCATCTAGAACCACAACGCCGCTCACGGCGAAGCACATGACCGCACCGAGTGCCGCCGCCATCATGAAACTAGCGCTCAGGTGAAGGAAGTCGGCGATCACTGCACCGATCGCAAAGATCAATCCTAAAACGTTGAGCCACAAGGGTGCGTGGACACGGCGATCGACATCTTTGCGAAGGCGCAATTGCAAAAGCAGGGCAGCCAGCCCAATAGAAGCAACCACAACCAGCGCCAGAGGACTAAAGAACGCTCTGCGGCTGGTGTAAATGACAACCAGGGCGAGAGCGAGCAGGAGAAGGCCTGCGGCCACGAGGCTCCAGCCACGTGGTTTCGGCGTAGGTGACTGATTCGAAGTGGCGTTCGGCATGCAGTCTGCCCAAAGTTATACAGGCTGACGGGATCCGTTTCAATGCAGCTGTGGTGGTATCACTCGTCGTTAGCCATAAATGGCATGAAGGTACGCGAAACAGACCACTTCCACCTATTCTCACGCGACCGGGCCGACTCGCGTTGCGCCAGCCAGCCATTCCGCCTGACGCGGATCTCCGTTATTCACGGCGTACAGGACAAGTTCTACTCGCGTCGAGATTCCAAGCTTCTCGAAGATCCGAAAGAGATATTTCTTGATGGTGTGTTCGCTGAGATTGAGTTCGATGGCAATTTGGCGATTGCCCAGTCCCTCGGCGACCAGGGCGACGACTTGTTCCTCGCGTGGAGTCAGAATGCGATCGCCCGTGGAGTTGACCACGCGAAGCGACGGGATTTCGGAAATGAGTTCCAAGATGTAGTTAAGTTGCTCGGTGTTAGCCCAGATCTGGCCGTCGGCGACCCGCAGAATACATTTGCAAAGCGAGCGCAGGTTAGCGTCATTAACGGAGAAAATGCCACGGATGCCAGAACGGAAGCTGTTGATGACCAGATCGCGGTTGACTGAATCCGTTAGGAGGACCTTCGGAATCTCGGGATGAGACAGGTGAAAGCGTCGCAATGTCATTACGGCCTCCGACGCGTTTGCCAGCGAACTCAGCGAAAGTAAGGCTACCCGGGGATAGCTCACTGTGACAGCTTGAAGAATGGAGACTGTGTCCATAGCACAAGAATGAATTTCGAATTCAGGATGTCGTCGCAGCGCGCTAATGAGGAGTTGAGACTGCATGCGGTTCGAGTCGGCGATGAGGATGCGGGTCGGGTCCGAAGTGGCGTCAGACGAAGTCATTGCTAAAGAATCTCCGCAAATATGGTTGCGAAAATTGTAGAGAGGAGATGATGTGCCTACAAGAAAACTCGTGGGAAAAACCAGGAGTCAATTCCATTTTGGGAAGAGCATCCTACGTATCGGAATTAGCGATTGATTCGGAGATTGTGCCTGTGAAATATGAGCGGTTCGTCCGCCGTTCTCGAGGGCAAACGTGATTGCAGTCACCCGCTCTGTTTCAATGCGGGAATAGAACAAAAGCAAAGACTGCGTTGGTTGTGACATGCAAAAATGCAAGTCCACTTTCGTAGACTCTCCTAGAAGTACCCACGTTCGAAAATTGCATTTATCCCCAGAGTTGTCGGAAGTAGTTTCGAAGCCGGTGAATTTTCGACAATTTCTCGCGTGAGTGCCCCCCGCCATACAAGCATGGAACGACTTCTACTTTCGTGGACGGAACTTCTCATGTCTTGTTGGTGCTACCGAGTCGGGCTACTTTGCAAGTGTCACCAATAGACGCGTGCTTGCCAGAAAGGTTGGCGCAGGCGCAAACGCAATGAAACGTTCAGATTCATGGATTCGGTTGGCCATACTGGAGATCTCAATCATTGCACTTGGTGCGGTCGTGTTCGCGCAGGAGAAAGAGATTCGTCCGGCGATGGACACCCAGAGTTCCCAATCCCGCTTAACCGGAGCTGGAGTGGGAGAGAAGTCAACGGCCGCAAAACCTGGGAGAGCGGATGGCCAGGGAAACTCCTTGCTTGGAGGGCGTCGTCCGCTCTACCGGTTGAAACCTAGCGACGTGGTGGAAGTCACGTTCACGGTGGCTCCGGAATTCAACCAGACACTGACCGTTCAGCCGGACGGTTATGTGACGCTGAAAGATGCCGGTGCGATCGATGCGCAGGGGTTGACCGTACACGAATTTGGTCGGGCCGTGGACACGGCGTATCGAGGCTACTTACACGATCCTGAGGCAGCGGTTGCCTTGAAAGATTTCGAGCGCCCCTACTTTGTCGTCGGAGGAGAAGTGGGAAAGCCTGGCAAGTACGAGCTGCGCTCAGAGATGACTGTGGCGGAGGCCGTCGAGATTGCTGGAGGCATGACAACGCAAGCGAAGCATTCGCAGATTGTGCTTTTCCGGCGCGTCAACGACGAGCTTGTCGAGTCTCGGGTGCTCGATTTGAAGAAAATGCTGGGTGAGCGAAGCTTGAAAGAAGATGCGCATCTGGTTTCTGGGGATCTGGTGTTTGTTCCACAGAATCGCATTTCGAAGATCGAACGCTTTCTCAATCGTTCCACGCTCAGCATTTATATGAACCCCACGCAGTTCTAATCCATTCGAAATATGCCGGCAGAATCTATTATTCGAGCGCGAACACCGGACACGGTCCCAACCGTTCGCGAGTTGGCAATTGTGTTGTTTCGCAGAAGGAAGGTCTTTGCATGGGTGACGATTGCTGCTCTTGCGGTTTCTTTCCTCTATGCCGCTTTCGGGACGAATTATGAAGCGAGTATGAAGATTTTGGTGCGGCGGGGACGGGCGGAGGCTCCCGTTAGTGCGGCAGAGAATGCGCCATTGGACCTGACACGGATAGCAGTGACCGAGGAGGAGTTGAATTCCGAGGTGGAACTGTTGCGCGACCGGGATGTGTTGCGAAAGGTAATTGAGGAAACTGGTGCAGGCGGGCGCGACTGGTTTCACTTCATGCGGCTTCGGGAAGTTTCGGCTGCACGGCTTGAACGGGCGACCAGGCGGTTGGCGAAGAAGGTAACGGTAGAACCGGTGAAGAAGACGAACCTGATCGAGATTCGGTACAAGGCAAGCGATCCGGAGTCGGCGGAGAAAGTGCTGCAGTCACTTGCCAAGGCGTACGTCGAGAAGCACACGTCAGTGCACCGACCTGCGGGAGAGTCGGGTTTCTTCCAGCAGCAGATGAATGAGGCACGAGCGGAGCTGGAGCGGGCACAGGAGGAATTGTTGCGGTTCTCCGAGTCGAATGGGTCGGTTTCAGCGGGGCTGCAGCGTGATCTGGCTTTACAGAAGTTAAGCGAGATCGACGCCGGCCAAAGGCAAACTGGGATCGATCTGGCGGAGGCGCAAACAAGGATTGCGGCTTTGCGAAGTCTTCTAACGGAATTACCAGAGAGGGCCACCACCCAAGTTCGGAATGCGGACAATCCGGAACTAATGAAGGCGCTAAAGGCGAGCCTACTGGATCTCCAACTGAGGCGGACCCAGCTTCTAACCAAGTTTGAGCCGACGCACCGGCTGGTGCAGGAAGTTGACCATCAGATCGATCAGGCGAAAACGGCAATTGAGCACGAATCGTTGCACCCTCTGCGAGACGAAACTTCCGATCAAAATGCACACTTTGAGTGGGCGAAATCCGAACTGGAGAAGTACAGCGTACAAGCCTCGGCTTTGCAGGCACGGCAGGCTGCTGCGATCCGGCAAACAATCGCGTATCAAGACGTCGCAAGAAAACTTGGAGCGGATGCGATCACGCAGGAGCACCTACTCGGCAATGAGAAAGTTGCGCTGGACAACTATCTTCTTTACGTGAAGAAGCAGGAGGAATCCCGACTGAACGATGCGCTGGATGAGCGGGGAATCGTAAACGTCGCGGTTGCCGAATGGCCGGTCGTTCCGGCTCTCCCGGTCGTCTCAGTGCCGATGGTGCTTGCTCTTGGATTTCTGGGAGCTGGCGCGGCTGGGGTCAGCGCCGCGTTCGTTGCGGATTATATCGACCCGGCGTTCCGGGACGCTGAGGATGTCCGAGCCTATTTGAATGCGCCGGTGCTAGCTTCATTGCCGCGGAGCGCGAGAGGGAGGATCCTCTCATGAGAGCTGGAGTGCTGAGTACAGGTGCGTTCGGCATCGCGGGACTCGTGAGGCCTGCAGCCAAGGACCAGGCGCTTCCCGAGAAGGTCCCGACCCAGACATCGGAATGGAGCGAGGAGGCGTTTGCCCGTCAGCAGATTCGCAATCTGGTGCGACAAGTCTTCTCGCCTGCCGGGCAAGCAGTTCGGCATGTGCTGTTCAGCGGAGTGGAGATGGGCGCTGATGTAAATGGGATTTGCTCGAGAGTGGGCGAGTGTCTGGCTTGGGAGAGATCAGAAGATGTGCTCGTTGTTATCAGCGATGAGATCGATGGAACTGAAAGAGATGCACACTGGGGGGCTGACCTTCGCACCCTCGCCAAACGAGCGAATCGCAATTTGTGGCGGTTGAGCGTCCAGTCGATGCAGAGGAAAAGCGAAATGAACGTCGACGGGTTGCGGACACTCATGAAAGAGGTGCGGCGTGAGTTCGAATTCTCCGTAGTCGCAGATTCCGTGAGTGGATGGATGCGCCGCGCAAGTTTGGCGGAGGCTGCCGACGGCATGGTGCTGGTTCTATCGGCGCTGAAGACGAGGCGGGTGAGCGCACGAAAGATGCTCGACGAGCTCTCACATGTCCGACTGCTCGGAACAGTTTTACAAGACCGGGAGTTCCCGATTCCCGAAGGCATTTACCAACGCCTATAAAGCTTAGCGAAATTTAACAGTAGAGATCCCGAAGGGAGTTGACGTGTCTCTTGTTTCGGTAAATCCGGCTACAAGTGAGCAATCGAGGGAAGCGTGGGCGCGATTGATTCCCGGCGAGGAGCCCGCTTCTTTGGGCAAGCAAAAAAAATCGTTCCGCGGTCCACATCCAGGCTTGCCCGAGATCACCTTGACACGATTCTCGGGAGGTGAAGGACCGCTTGCGATGTTATTGCCCAAGCCATTGCAGAAAAGAACGGCTAAACAATGGATGCAGTCCACGTCGATAGACTTTGCACTAATCGCGATCGATTGGCTGGCAATTGGAGCATTGTTGGTGGCGTTGCGGGTTCTATTTCCCTATCGTCGAGTGGTCCAGTTCGACGCCGGACGCCCTCTGTCACTACTGGGACTTGCAGTTTTACATGCTGCGCTCATCACGCTGATCGGATACACAGAGGGCGGGCATGCAAAAGGGTGCGATCCCAAGACTCACCGAAGAATCCTGGCGAAATCTGTCACGCTGGCCACACTGGTGCTGTGCGTAGGGTACCAACTGCAGGGAGCACCGTGGTCTGTCGCAGTGTTGTTTTGTGTGGCCGGGTGTTCGCATTTCACGGTGTTGTCAATATGGCGCAGAGCGCGGCAGTCAAGCGTGATGGCCCAGTCGCGCGACACGCGAGCGGTATTGATTGTGGGCGCGGGACCTGTCGGAAGACGGGTTGCTTCTTATCTGGAGCAGTCTCCGTCAATCGGACGCACTGTGTACGGCTTTCTCGATGATGTGCGGCCGCTGGGGAATGGAGTGCTAGGTCGCACCGGAGAACTGGCGCAGATCGCGCGCCGAGGATTTGTCGAAGAGATCATTCTGGCCGGACAGTGCGATCGAGAGGTAACAAGTTGGGTCTTTCATGAAGCATGCCGGCTACGGCTCGACGTGGAAGTTGTTCCCGAATTGTTCGAATACGATGCGGCGGTGGCCGATGTCGAGCAGATGGGTGGGTTTCCAGTGATTTGCATTCACGCGGAAAGATCGCCTGCGGCCGGATTGGTATTGAAAAGGATTTGTGACGCGATCGGAGCGGGATTGGCGCTGCTTCTGTTATCGCCCCTGATGGGATTCATCGCAGCGCTGATCAAGTTTGACTCTCCAGGACGCGTTCTGTACAGCGCGGCAAGAGCCGGGCGCAATGGTCAGCTGTTTCGCTGCCACAAGTTCCGGACGATGGTGAGCAACGCGGATCAGCTAAAGAACTCTCTCCGCCAGAAGAACGAGCGATCCGGACCGTTTTTCAAGATTACCGATGATCCAAGGGTCACGCGCGTTGGACGACTGCTGCGCCGTTTTAGTCTCGACGAGTTGCCGCAATTGCTGAACGTCTTAAAGGGTGAGATGAGCCTGGTGGGTCCGCGCCCACATCCGCTCGACGATGTGGCGGGATATCGACTGGAACATCTCGCAAGGCTGGATGTTACTCCCGGTATCACTGGATTGTGGCAGGTGAGCGCCCGACGCGACCCCTCTTTTCAGCGGGGTATGGAATTGGATCGCGAGTATATCCAGACATGGAGTCTGGGGCTTGACCTGCGAATCCTGTGGAAGACGGTTGCGGCCGTACTGCAAGGGAGTGGTGAATGATTGCAGTGCCGATGCCGCCGCTACAGGACGTGCAACATAGATGTACGTCGCGGCTAATCGAAGTGTTATTGGTGCCTTTATCTCTACTTCTTCGTGCTCCGTCCCTCTTGTTTCTACTTGCCTTGACCGCGATGTTGCTGCGGCATCCCGATGTGCAGTTTTACGAAATCGATCGCATTGCATTTGCGCTGCTTGCAATCGGCGTGATTGGTGGGCTTCTTGTGCGACACGAGAGGCCGTTTGTGCATCGCGCGACGAGGCCGATGCTGGCTCTCAGTGCAATCGCGATCGCATCAGTTGTGGGGCGGCCTTTCGATCACGAGACGTGGAGCCTGCTAGCATCGAAATTCTTGGTGCCGTTTGTGCTGTTTCATTTCGCAGCGATCGTGTTCCGCGACGAGAAAGAGCAAAAAAGATTCGAAATCTTCGCGATCGTGATATTGGGGTACCTGAGTTTCACCGCAATCGCATTTCTGATTGGAGCGAATTCATTAATCTTCCCGCGGTTCATCCTTGACGAAAGTCTCGGCTTTCATGTCGACAGAGCCAGAGGGCCGCTACTTCAGGCCGTCGCGAATGGAGTCTCACTAAACATCCTGGGATTGCTGGCCGTACATGCGTATCGACGTGGCCGGTTTCGAAACTTGTGGATCACGATTCTCCTGTTCTCCTTGCCCTTTGCGATTCTGGCGACCATGACGAGAACGGTTTGGCTGACCTTTACTGGAACGCTGGTGGCTTTGACCATGTTGTCACAGAACCGTCATTGGCGTGCTTGGGCTGGATTGATTGTTGTGGTCGCAATAATTTGCGTTGGGATATTCGTCGCAAGCCCTCATGAGCTCTCTGAAGCGCTGGCTGACCGGATGGAAGAACGAGGGCCAGTGGACTTCCGTGAAGCGGTCTATGCCGGCGGGTGGGAGATGTTTTGGGAACATCCCCTCGTGGGGTGGGGATTCCACCGCATGCCTGCCGAGTTGCCGAAATACGTGAGCGGGTACGAAGAAAAAATTATTTATCCGCACAACACTTACCTGGAGCTTCTTGTGGAGCACGGTGTGCTGGGGTTGGCAGTTTACGTGTGGCTCATGTGGGAGCTGTTGCGGCTTCGATATGGAGCGGTTGCGGGCGATGACGAGTCCAGTTTCCTCGATCGTGGATTTCACCGAATATGGCCACTCATTTTGCTTGTGTATTGGGTGAACGCTGCCCTTGTGGTCATGAGCTATCAATTCGTAAATGGCTTACTCTTCACGCTCGCGGGCATGCTGGCAGGTCAGCAGCGGCACACGGCTTTGGAGCACTTATGCTAACGGTGGCGTACCTCGCGAATCAATTTCCCGCTTCAGTAGAGCCCTACGTTGCCGATGAGATTGCGGAGCTTCAGAGCCGCGGAGTGGGCGTGATTGCTTGCTCCGTGCGGAGAAGTAGGGAGTCAACCACGATGCAGCCAGTGGAAATCGTTCTGCTGCCTGTTTCGATCTCTACAGCGTTAAGCGGCATTTGGCTATGCATTTCGAGGTTTACGGTGCTTGGTCCAGTGTTGGTGCGCATTATTTTCCGTGGAACCGAAGGACCGTGGCGCCGCCTGAAGACCCTTACGCACACGTTTCTTGGGGCGTGTCTCGCGGTACGCCTGCAGCGATCGCACCTGCAGCATGTACATGTGCACCATGGATATTTCGGATCGTGGGTTGGGATGATAGCCGCGAAGCTGATGGGGGTAGGATTCAGCTTCACCCTTCATGGCTCGGACTTGCTACTGCACAACGCGTATCTCGGTGCGAAGTTGGCGGCTAGTGATTTCTGCCTGACTGTTTCGGAGTACAACCGGCGATTCATCGTGGCGCGATATCCCTGTGTGAAAGACAAGGTCTTTGTAAGCCGATTAGGAGTTGAGGTACCAAGGCCCAGTCAGGAGGAGGGAATATGGCATCACGACCCAGTGACAATTCTCTCGGTTGGGCGGTTGCATGCCGTGAAAGATCACGCATTCCTTGTGCGCGCTTGTGCACGGTTAGTACAACGTAATATCCCATTCAAGTGCTTAATTGCCGGGGAAGGTCCAGAACAGAGGGCGTTGGAATCTCAGATCCGATGGCTTGGCTTGAGCGAACGCGTTCGATTGCTCGGGCATGTTGCGCACGAGAGCCTTGCTTCTCTTTACGAAAGTGCCGGTCTGGTTGTGCTCACCAGTCGAAGTGAGGGAATTCCTCTTGTTCTGATGGAAGCGATGGCTCTCGGAAAGATCGTATTGGCTCCGGCCATAACCGGTATCCCAGAACTCGTGATTCCGGGCAAGACTGGATTTCTCTACCAGCCGGGCTCGATAGAGAATTTTGTTGATCAGCTTTTGTTTATTCAGTCCGCGCTATCGACGGAACTGCAGGTAGAGAATGGAGGCCACTGCACGAGTCTCAGTCCACTGCCTTTGATGCGGCGTGCAGCTCGCGTGCATGTACTCCAGAACTTTAATCGATCGAAAAACCTGCGAATCTTTTCGAATCTATTCCTGAGCCGGATCGCGGCACGAGAGCAGAGCGTCCCAGATGAAAATCTTGTTCTGCAACAAATATAACCATCCGTTCAGTGGAACTGAAGTTTATCTCTTTGAGTTGATGGACTTACTACGGGCTCACGGACACGAGGTCGCGCTGTTTTCAATGGAAGACCCGCGCGGGGAATTAACACCATACGACCGTTACTTCGTTCCTCATGTTGATTTCAAAAGCAAGGCGAGCATCGTTCGCCGGATGCGAAATGCTGCCTACGCGATCTACTCCACCGAGGCACGCCGAAGAATACGGGTGATGATCCGCGAGTTCAGGCCAGACGTTGCACACATCAGAAATATCTATCACCACCTCTCGCCGTCGATTCTGTGGGAGTTGAAGGCTCAACGCGTTCCTGTGTTGTATCACGTGAATGACTTCAAGCTCTTGTGCCCTGCATACAACCTCGTGTCGCGAGGCGAAGCATGCGAGGCCTGCAAGGGAGGCAGGTTCCTGCATATGGTGCGAGCGCAGTGCTATCCCGGGTGGGCAGAGAGACTTGCGCTGGTTGCTGAGGCATACGTTCATCGGCTGCTCGGGACATATCGCAAGTGCGTCGATCTTTTCGTGGCCCCGAGTGATTTTGTGAGAGACAAATTCGTCGAGCACGGATGGGAGCAGCGACGGTTCGAGGTGTTGTCACATTTTCAGCGAGTGCAGGATCCAAAGCCGATTCCGGGGAATGCGCCAGTGCTCTATGTCGGCAGATTGTCGGCGGAGAAAGGCATTACCGACTTAGTGCATGCCATGCAGAGGGTCCCGCACTTGCGTCTGCGGGTCGCGGGAGATGGCCCGGAACGAGGTGCGTTGGAGAATCTTGCAGCATTGCTGCAACTGAACAATGTCGAGTTCCTAGGGAAAGTTTCGGCAGAGGAGCGCGATCGTCTCATCTCCGAGTGTCGGTTCACCGTCTTGCCCTCCCACGCTTACGAGACTTTGGGAAAAACCATCCTTGAGTCGTACGCGCTGGGACGATCCGTGGTGGCGTCGGATGCAGGGTCGAGAGGAGAGTTTGTGACGCATGGTCAAACCGGATTGCTGTACCCGCTCGGTGGAGTGGATGAGCTCGCGAAAGCGATGCAGTGGATGGCCGAGAATCCTGAGACGGCGGCATTGATGGGGCGCAATGGGCTGGAGTTTGTGCGTCGAAATCATGGGCCAGACCAACATTATCAGCGGATGGTTGGACTCTATGAGCGGTTGATCGCTGAGAAGAGTGGGGGCGTCGAGGGCTCGCGCTCCGCGCCCAATGAGGCGAGCAACTCCCGGCTGAGAATCGCGTTCATCGGCGGCCGCGGAGTAATCTCGAAGTACAGCGGGATTGAATCCTATTACGAGGAAGTTGGGAAGCATCTGGCGAGACGGGGGAATGACGTTACCGTCTATTGCCGGAATCACTTTACTCCGGCACTAACCGAGCACAACGGAATGCGTCTTGTGCGACTGCCGACGATTCGATCCAAACATATGGAGACGGTGATTCACACGTTCTTGAGCACGGCTCACGCAATCACCCAGAGATATGACATCGTGCACTATCACGCTTTGGGACCGGCCCTTTTTTCTTGGATTCCCAGAGTGTTCGGAATGAAAACTGCCGTGACAGTACAAGGATTGGACTGGCGGCGCAAGAAATGGGGCAGGATCGCCTCGGCCGTGCTGTTGGCTGGGGAAAAAGCATCGGTAAAGTTTCCTAATGCAACTATGGTGGTCTCGAAGGAGCTTCAACGGCGATACATCGGGAATCACGGCATCGAGAGTTTCTATGTGCCCAATGGCGGAATCCCGCGGGAACGTCGGCCGTCTCAGAGGATATTGGAGTGGGGGCTTGACCCCGGCCAATATGTCTTGTTCCTTGGACGTTTTTCGCCAGAGAAAGGCTGCCATCTCCTGGTCCGCGCGTTCGAGAATATTGAAAGCGATGTAAAGCTCGTGATGGCCGGAGCGTCCAGTTACTGCGATGAATACAGCCAGGAATTAAGAAGACATGCCAGCGACAAGATTCGGATGCTCGATTGGGTTTCAGGAGAGACGCTCGATGAGTTGCTAACTAACGCGATGATCTTCGTTTTGCCTTCGGACATGGAGGGTTTGTCTCTTGCATTGCTGGACGCGATGGGAGCAGGCTTGTGCGTTCTCACAAGCGATATCCCTGAGAATCGTGAAGTCGTTGAAGGCGCGGGATATCTGTTCAAACCAGGGGACGCAGACGATCTGGCGGAGCGGTTACGATTCCTGATCGCAAATTCGACGATTCGAGAGGCCGCAGGCAGAACAGCGCGACGTCGAATTGAAGACGAATACCAGTGGCCAGCCATTGCTGCACAAATCGAGAAAGTCTATTTCCACATGTTGGGCCGAGAGTGGGCGGATAACCTACCGGTGAAACCGAGTGCACCCGCAGCAGCGGCTGGCACTGCACAACGCCGAGCAAGCTAACTTACGAAAGAATCCTCGGCTTAAGGACGGGCCAAACCCGTCCTTTTTTATTACAATCAAACATTTGGCGGGAGCGGTTGCACTGCCGCCCGCGTCTCCCTTCAGTTTTTTATGACAGAAAAAATTATTGTGACCGGTGGAGCGGGATTCATCGGATCCAATTTCGTTTTGAAGCAAATCACTAACGAGTCAGTTTCGATCGTCAATCTGGACAAACTTACTTACGCGGGAAATCTACGCAACCTCGAGTCTATCGCCGAGCATCCTCGCTATAAATTTGTCCGCGGCGACATTGCGGATCGCGAACTGGTGCGTCAGTTATTGCGGGAGCATCGGCCCTCGGCGATCGTGCATTTCGCGGCCGAGAGCCATGTGGATCGTTCGATCCGTGGCCCGGAAGATTTCATTCAGACAAATGTGAATGGTACCTTTGCGCTGCTGGAAGAAACGCGGGCTTACTGGATGGAACTTGCGCATGAGGAGCGAGGAGGGTTCCGGTTTGTGCATATTTCGACGGATGAAGTTTTCGGATCCCTCGGTCCAAGCGATCCCCCATTTAGTGAGGCAACTCAGTATGCGCCGAATAGTCCGTATGCGGCATCGAAGGCGGCTTCCGATCACGTGGTCCGCGCCTATCATCACACCTATGGATTGCCGAGCCTGACGACCAACTGTTCCAACAATTACGGGCCATTTCAATTTCCAGAGAAGCTGATTCCGCTGATGATTCACAATGCGCGCACCGGCAAGGCGTTGCCAGTTTACGGAGACGGAAAGAACGTTCGCGACTGGCTCTACGTGGAAGATCACTGCGAGGCAATCGCTACCGTGTTGCGACGCGGGCAGCCGGGAGAAACGTACAACGTAGGGGGATGGAACGAGAAGCCGAATATCGAAATAGTGCACACGATTTGCGATCTGGTGGACGAGATGGGGCCCCGATTGGAAAAACCACGAAGGGAGTTGATCACGTTTGTGAAAGACCGCCCAGGGCATGACCGTCGATATGCGATGAACGCATCGAAGATCGAGCGAGAACTGGGGTGGAGGCCGAAAGAAACTTTCGAGACTGGAATCCGGAAAACAGTTCATTGGTACCTCGAACATGAGAACTGGGTGCAGGACGTGACGAGCGGTAGTTATCGGCAGTGGATTGAGACACATTATTCTGTGTGAATGGATGATGAACGACAAAGGGCAATATAAGGGAATTATTCTGGCGGGCGGTGCTGGGACGCGGCTGTATCCTGTGACGCAAGCGATGGGAAAGAGTCTGCTTCCGGTATACAACAAGCCGATGATCTACTACCCGCTGAGCGCGCTAATGCTGGCGGGCATTCGCAAGATCCTGGTCGTTTCGACCCCGGATGACACGCCAAAACTGCAAGCTTTGCTGCGCGATGGAAGCCAGTTCGGGATTGAATTCGAATATCTCGTCCAGCCGAAACCCGAGGGAATCGCGCAGGCACTCTTGTTGGGAGAGAAGTTTATTGGCGGCGATCCGTGCGCGCTAGTGCTCGGTGACAACATCTTTTATGGGCACGACCTTGCCAAAGATCTGCGCGAGTCTACTCGACACAAGAAAGGTGCGAGGGTGTTTGCCTATCCGGTGCACGATCCGGAGCGTTACGGCGTTGTGGAGTTCGATTCAAAGGGAAAGGCACTGAGCATTGAAGAGAAGCCTAAGCAACCGAAGTCGCGTTATGCGGTGACCGGCCTTTATTTCTACGACGGACAAGTTGTCGAGATCACGAAATCTCTCACGCCCAGTGCACGAGGCGAGCTCGAGATCACTGACGTCAACAAGGCCTATTTGAAAAAGGAACAGCTCGATGTGGTCGTGATGGGGCGCGGCATGGCTTGGCTCGATACGGGTACGCATGAATCATTGATGGAAGCCGCGCTGTACATTCAGGCGATTGAAAAGCGCCAAGGCCTGATGGTGGCCTGTCCGGAAGAGATCGCGTACCGGTCTGGTTACATCACGGCTGAGCAGATCGAAAAAGTGGGCAGCACGATGCGGAATAGCGGCTATGGGGAATACCTGCTGCAGTTGTTGCGGGAAAAGGTCTTCTGATCAACTCCGAGGAATTAGTCTAGCTTCTACGCGTATCTAGCGAAGCTGCAATCCCCAAAGGACATTTCATACCTATGAAGGTTTTGATTCTTGGTGCGACAGGACTGCTTGGCAAGGATCTGATGCGCGAGTGGCAGGGTGACGTAGTCACCGGATTCGGCTCGCGCGACGCTGACATCAGAAATGCCGACCAAGTTTTGCGTGTGGTCCAGGATCTTCGTCCCGACTGGATCGTGCTGGCAGCGGCTTTTACGAACGTCGATGGTTGCGAGACTAATCGGGAACTGGCGTTTGCGGTGAATCGTGATGGAGCCGTGAATGTCGCGTCAGCGGCGAAGAAGACATCGGCGCGAATGTTGTTCGTCAGTTCTGATTATGTATTCGATGGTAAGAAGAAATCTCCATACGAAATTGACGATCCTCGTAATCCGCAGAGCGTATATGGACGATCCAAGGCTGACGCTGAGGTTCGGCTGCTGGAAGCTCTCCCTGAGTGCTGCATTGCGCGTACATCGTGGCTCTTTGGAACTGGCGGAAAATGCTTTCCCGACACAATTCTGAAAGCGGCAGAGACTCGCCCCGCCCTGGATGTTGTCGACGACCAGAGAGGGTGTCCGACTTATTCGGTCGATCTCGCGCGTGGGATTATCGAACTGTGCAGGAAAAACGCCTCCGGAATTGTGCACGCCACGAATGTGGGCGAGTGCACGTGGTTTGAATTCGCTCGCGAGATTCTGAAGACCGTAGGATCCGCGACGCAAGTGAAACCAACGACGAGCGAGAAAATGGCGCGCCCGGCGCCTCGTCCAGCGTATTCGGTTCTCTCGGCAACGAGCTTGAACCGGTACGGCATCGAACTACCCGAGTGGCAGGATGCATTGCGGCGATACCTGAACGAACGACGTGGTTGATTGTTCGTTTGCTTCGCCCGATGCCGCACTGTTACGATGCGGCGGGGTTCTCACCTGGTGAAGTCGATCCAAAACTACATTGATGGGAAGTTTGTTGGGGGCATACGCGAGTTTGACGACGTGAATCCCGCCGACGGCAGTGTGATTGCGCGTGTTTCCGAGGCTGATGAAGGCTTGGTCGACGTGGCCGTGCAAGCGGCCCGGAAAGCGCTGCGCTCGGAGTGGAGAAAATTCGGAGTGCGCGAACGGGCTGCACTTCTTCATCGCATCGCGGATGCGATTGATGCTCGTTTTGATTGCTTTGTAGCGGCAGAAGTTGCAGACACGGGCAAGCCAATTTCGTTGGCGAAGAAGCTCGATGTTCCGCGGGCAGCGGCTAATTTCCGAGTCTTCGCTGACCTAATTAAGACTGCAGGGCTGGAATCCTTTCAGACTGAGACTCCAGATGGCAAAGCTGCCCTGAACTACGCTGTCCGCAAGCCGCTTGGTGTCGTCGGAATCATTACTCCGTGGAACCTGCCGCTGTTACTGCTGACATGGAAAGTGGCGCCGGCCTTGGCATGCGGCAATACGGTTGTAGTGAAACCATCGGAAGAGACTCCAGCGACAGCGACACTTCTGGCAGAGGCGATGCAGGATGCGGGTGTTCCGCAGGGAGCCTATGGCGTGGTTCACGGCTTCGGACCTAATTCGGCGGGAGAATTCCTGACGAAACATCCAGATGTGAATGCGTTGACGTTCACGGGTGAGTCGCAAACGGGAGCTGCGATCATGAAAGCGGCTGCTTCCGGAGTGAAACCAGTTTCGTTTGAGTTGGGTGGCAAAAATGCCGCGATTGTTTTTGCCGACTGCGAGTTCGAAGAGACCGTGAGAGGGATGGGCGATGCCGCTTTCCTGAACACCGGACAGGTTTGTCTCTGCGCCGAACGTGTTTATGTGGAGCGGCCGATTTTCGATCGATTTGTGGATGCTATGAAGCGACAGGCAGAGAGTTTGCGACTCGGATCGCCGACAGATGCGGAGACGCAACTTGGTCCTCTGATTTCAGCGCAGCATCGCGAGAAGGTTCAGTCGTATTATCGCCTGGCTCGCGAGGAAGGAGCGACTGTCATTACGGGCGGTGGTGTCCCGCATTTTGGCAACTCGCTCGATCATGGCTTCTACGTTCAACCGACGATCTATACTGGCCTGAAGGAATCTGCGCGCTGCGTCCGGGAGGAAATTTTCGGCCCGGTGTGCCACATTGCTCCGTTTGATAGGGAAGAAGAAGCGATCGCAATGGCGAACGATACGAGATATGGGCTTGCAGCCTGCGTGTGGACAAGTAACTTGAAACGCGGACATCGGGTGGCGCAGCAGATGAACGTTGGGATTACCTGGGTAAATGGCTGGTTCTTGCGCGATCTTCGAACGCCGTTCGGTGGCGTCGGCTTATCAGGAATTGGCCGCGAGGGCGGATTGCACTCATTGAACTTTTATTCGGAGCTTAACAATATCTGTATCAAGCTTTGACGGCGGGCTGTCGCGGACGAGGGCGCTGCAATGGGGAACGTCGAAAGTAAAGTGGCTGAGGGCAAGGCGAGGCCGCGCGGGAAATATCCGCACATCAAGCGCGCCGGCGATTTTCTGATTGTCTCTGGTACAAGTTCGCGACGGGCAGACAACTCTATCGCTGGGGCCGAAGTGGACGGATTTGGGACGACTCATCTGGATATTCGGGCCCAAACACGTGCCGTGATCGAGAACGTTCGCGAGATTCTTGAGACCATGCATGCGGAGCTGAGCGACATTGTTGAGGTCACTTCATATCTGGTCAACATGAATGACTTTGCGGGATACAACGAAGTGTATGGCGAGTACTTCAGCGAGGACGGGCCTGCGCGGACGACAGTGGCTGTGCATCAGTTGCCGCACCCGCATTTGCTGATTGAGATCCGTGCGGCCGCCTACAAGCCACAGAAATAGGAGTCACGATGCCATCGATCAAAGAACTGAGAGCGTTCAATTTTCAAAAGTGGATTGAAGAGAACAAAGAGAAGTTGAAGCCTCCGGTCGGCAATGCGCAAGTGTGGGAAGACGGCGAGATGATGGTGACGGTCGTGGGTGGGCCGAACAATCGACGCGATTATCACGATGATCCGACGGAGGAATTTTTCTATCAGCTGAGAGGCGACATTTTTCTTCGTCTTTTAGAGGCCCCGGGCAAGCCGCCGCTGGAGTTGCCTATTAAGGAGGGAGAGATTTTTCTTCTGCCGAAACATATGCGGCATTCTCCTCAAAGGCTTCAGCCGGGGACGGTTGGCGTCGTGGTGGAGATGCCGCGTCCAGAGGGCGCGATGGACGGATTCGAATGGTACTGCCCGAAATGCTACCAGTTGGTGCATCGGGCCGAAGTGAAGTTGAAAAGCATCGTTCGCGATCTGCCGCCATTATTTGAAAAGTTCTACGGCGACGAAAATCTCCGCGAGTGCAAGCATTGCGGTACGATTCACCCCGGCAAACAGTAATGTCCGTTATCGATATCCACAATCATTTCTTCCCGCGTGCATGGCCTGATTTCGCGGAGCGATTTGGAAGTCCAAACTGGCCGTGGATCAAGCACACGCAGCCTGGCAAGGCCGAGATCATGATCGGCGACCGGTTTTTCCGGAATGTCTATTCCGCTTGCTGGGATCCGGAAGTGCGTCTTCAAGAGATGGATCGCGATGGAGTCGACATGCAGGTCATGTCGGCGACTCCCGTGTTGTTTGCTTATGAGCGTCCTGCAGAGCACGCGCTTGACTGCGCCAAATTGTTCAACGATGCCGCGCTTGAACTGTGTGCCCAAGGCAAAGGACGGCTGAAGGCGCTCTGCCAAGTGCCACTGCAGGATGTTGACGCATCGTGCAAGGAATTGAGTCGCTGCATGCGAGCCGGGCACTTGGGCGTTCAGATTGGGAATCATGTAGGGGAGAAGAATCTTGACGATCCCGGCATCGTGACCTTTCTCCATCATTGTGCGAATGAAGGCGCCGCGGTGCTCGTGCATCCCTGGGATATGTTTGGGCAGTCCCGGATGCCGAAGTACATGATGCCGTGGACGGTCGGCATGCCTGCGGAGACGCAACTCGGGATTGTTGCGTTGATTTTGAGTGGAGCGTTCGACAAACTGCCACGCACGTTGCGAATTTGCTTTGCACATGGCGGCGGCAGTTTCGCATTTCTCCTGGGGCGATTAGAGAACGCATGGGAGTATCATCCGGTTGCGCGCGGCGCCTGTGAGTTATCTCCCAAGCAGTATCTAAACAGGTTCTCTGTGGACTCCGCTGTTTTCGATTCTCGTGCTCTTCAATTTCTGGTTGAGACCATGGGCGACGAGCGTGTGATGCTTGGTTCCGATTACCCGTTTCCGCTTGGAGAACACGGAATTGGATCGCTGATTCGGTCGAGCGAATTATCTTCCAATTCGAAACATCGCCTGCTCGGAGGGAATTCGGCGCTTTTCCTCGGTCTTGCGGAAGAACCGGCGAAGGAAGAATCAAGATCAGAGCGTCCGATAGTGCCGAGCGACGAACAGCTTACGTACAGTTCTTACCTGCAGGTTCCGGAATTGCTTGAATTGCAGCATCCGCAGTCTACGCCTCAACACCATGATGAACTGCTGTTCATCATTGTGCATCAGACGTACGAGTTGTGGTTCAAAGAACTCTTGCACGATCTGGATGGTGTGGTTGCTCGGCTCAGCGCTGCAGGCCGCAATCCAAAATCGCACGACGACGTGTACGAAGCCGCGCGCCTGCTGCGTCGATGTACTGAAATCACTCGGGTGCTGGTCGAGCAATTCACGATTCTGGAGACAATGCTGCCAACGCACTTCCTCGCCTTTCGTGGCAAACTCGAGCCAGCCAGCGGATTTCAGTCGGAACAGTTTCGTGAACTGGAATTTCTCTGCGGCCTTAAGGACGAGAAGATGTTGCGGTATCACCGTCCGACGCCAGAAGCTTATGCGCAACTGGCGAGGCGTCTGCGGGAACCCTCACTGCACGACGTATTCTTCGAAGCGTTGGCGCAAATGGGACCGCTGCACTTCGATCCAAGCGCGAACGAACGCGAAAAGTTCGAAGCGCGTGCGCGTGCAGTTTTGTCCCTCTATAGGGAGGAGCACAAGCACCGTGACTGGATCGACGTTTGCGAACGTCTCACCGAATTTGACGAACTGGTTGTGAGTTGGCGTTTGCGGCACATTCAGCTGGTCGAACGGGTGATTGGCGCCCGCATAGGTACTGGGGGTAGCGCCGGGTCGTCTTACCTGAAGCTCACGTTGGATAAGAAGTTCTTTCCTGAATTATGGGAGGCTCGCACACTGCTGACCGAGTAATCGCCTTCCGCTATTGCGCGTCATGACACAGAAACGTCCAACCGTAACCTTGATCGGCGCCGGGCTGAATGGGCCTTTGCTTGCTTTAGGGCTGGTGAGGCGCGGATTCGATGTCGAGATCTACGAGCGACGCCCGGACATGCGGCGGGTGAGAATGAGCGCGGGTCGCTCGATCAACCTGGCATTGTCGACTCGCGGAATTCATGCACTCACAGAAGCTGGATTGTGGCAGCAAATGCAGAACATTATCATTCCGATGAAGGGGCGAATCATGCATTCGCCCGCAGCGGAACTGACATTTCAACCTTATGGGAAAGATGAATCAGAGGTCATCAACTCGATTTCGCGGGCGGAGTTGAACATTGCGTTGATGAACGCGGCGGAAGGCCAGGGAGTGAAGATTCATTTTCAGCAGAGATGTCTTGGTTTCGATTCGCGAAACGGGGATCTTCGATTACGCGACGAGTCGTCTGGTGAAGAACACACCGTGTCATGCGAGGTTGTGATTGGCTGCGATGGATCGGCATCCGCCATTCGTTCCGAAATGCTCCGCTTGCCTCGCTTTAATTTCTCGCAGGAATATCTGGATTACGGATACAAGGAGCTCACAATACCAGCAGGGCCTGGCGGAAAGCATGTACTCGAGACACATGCGCTGCACATTTGGCCGCGTGGCAACTACATGCTGATTGCACTTCCGAATATCGACGGCACATTTGCCTGCATTCTGTTTTTGCCATTCGCGGGCGAAGACAGCTTCGAGCAACTGAATACGCGATCGTCGATCAAGGACTTCTTTCGGTCGCGTTTTCCTGATGCGGTCCCGATCATGCCCGATCTGGAGGACAACTTCTTTGCGAATCCGACGGGATCCATGGTGACTATCAAGTGCTCACCCTGGCACGTGGGCGGCCAAGCCTTGCTGATTGGAGATGCGGCGCACGCCATCGTTCCTTTTTTTGGGCAGGGAATCAACTGCGGGTTCGAAGATTGCACGGTGCTGCTCGAACTGGTGGATCGGCACGGTCTTGATTGGGCGCGAATTTTCGCGGAGTTTGAGCGCGCTCGAAAGATAAATACAGACGCGATCGCAGATCTGGCCGTAGAGAATTTCGTGGAGATGCGGGACCGGGTGGCCGATCCGCGATTTCTGTTGCGCAAGAAAATTGAGTTGGCGCTGGAAAACAAATATCCTCGGCGCTTCGTCCCCAAGTATGCAATGGTCACATTTCATCGAGTGCCGTATTCCACGGCGTTAGAGCGAGGAAGAGTGCAGGATGGGATTCTGTCCCAGCTGTGTGACCCGATCCAGCGTGTCGAAGATCTGAATTGGAATTCGGCAGACGCCCTAATCAACGCTCAACTTGCGCCACTGGAGTTGTCGTGAGCGATCCTTGCTTCCGGCTGGGTGAAGATTTTGCGCGCGAGATGGATGCGAGCGATCCCGTGGCGCATTTTCGCGAACGCTTTTTCATCCCTCAAACAGATGATGGCAAGGAGTGTATTTATCTAGCTGGACACTCTCTCGGTCTGCAACCCAAGTCGGTGAAGGCGTATCTCGATCTGGAACTTAAGGATTGGGCGCGACTCGGAGTGGAGGGGCACTTCCACGCGAAGAATCCCTGGATGCCGTATCACCGATTACTGACCGAGCAAACGGCTGCGCTTGTGGGTGCCGAACCGGAAGAGGTCGTCGTCATGAACTCGTTGACCGTGAACCTGCACTTGATGATGGTCTCGTTTTATCGGCCTACTTCTGAAAGACACAAGGTTCTCGTCGAACGCGGAGCATTCCCGTCGGATCAGTATGCGGTCAAGTCGCAGATCAATTTTCACCAACTTGATCCTGCTTCATCGTTCCTCGAACTGACGCCTCGGGAAGGCGAGTCCTGTATGCGGGATGAAGATGTTCACGAGATGATCGAGCGCGAGGGAGATTCGATTGCGCTGATCCTGCTCGGCGGAGTGAATTACGCCACGGGCCAGCTTTTTGATATGAAGGGCATTACTGAGGCCGGCCATCGAAAAGGTTGTGTGGTGGGATTTGATTTGGCACACGCTGCCGGAAACGTGCCATTGCATCTTCATGATTGGGGATCCGATTTCGGTGTGTGGTGCAGTTACAAGTATCTGAATGGCGGACCTGGTTGCGTTGGTGGATGTTTTGTACATGCCCGACATGCAAGCGATCGCAATGTGCTTCGTTTCGCAGGATGGTGGGGGCACGACGAAAAGATCCGTTTCAACATGGATCCTAATTTCCGCGCAACGGCAGGCGCCGAAGGATGGCAATTGAGCAATCCTCCGATCATGGCGCTGGCTCCATTGCGGGCGTCGATGGAGATCTTTGAAGAGGCGACAATGAATCGGCTGCGAGCGAAAAGCATAAACCTCACGTCTTATCTGGAGTATCTGCTGAAGGGAGCTGGGAATCGTCGATTCTCGATAATTACGCCATCGGACGGAGCCCGAAGAGGATCTCAACTTTCTCTTCGCATTTCGGACCACGGCCGCCAGGCCTGCGATCGGATGACGGGAGCAGGAATCATTGGCGACTGGCGTCAACCGGATATATATCGTATTGCCGCCGTGCCGCTATACAACTCATACCATGATGCTTATCGTTTCGTTCAGCAATTTGTGACCGCCCTGGCCTGAGATGAAATTACCTGTTCTCCATCACGCGTCGATTACTTCAGTAATACGAGAGTCATTTCCGCAAAACATACAATCCTTGCCGTGGGGATTGCTGCGTCTCAACCCGGCAGAAAGTGGCTGATTGGGATCTGCGCACTGGTGTGCGTCGATGTGTTGTTCTCATTACTCGTCCCAAGAGGATTCTTTCTTACCGCATTCGGCGACATCTTCCAGAACGTCATCCTGTGTGCGGCGCTGGTCGCATTTGTGCGTAACATTCGCACTGCATCGGGGCGAGCCCGGCTGTTCTGGATCCTGATGAGCCTTGGTTTCGCGATCTGGTTGCTGTCGCAGGTCATGTGGAGCTATTTCGAAGTGATCCTGCGCCAGGAAGCTCCCAATCCGTTTATTGGCGATGTAATTCTCTTCCTGCATGTTGTTCCTCTGATGGCGGCGGTGGCGGTCCTGCCGCATCGAAAGCAGGACGACCGCACCATCCATGCCGGCTCGCTCGACTTTGCGCTGCTGCTCACATGGTGGTTGTTTCTGTACTTGTTCGTTGTAATTCCGTGGCAATACGTCGACCTGTCGGAAGTGTTGTACGGCAAGAGTTTCGACTTGTTGTATTTCGCCGAAGAGCTTGTGTTCGCCGCGGCGGTACTTCTGGTTCAACGCAGAACGCACGGCGGTTGGCGGAGCATATATCTGCAATTGTTCGGGGCCACGCTACTCTATTGCGCGGCCTCCTTCGTCGCCAGCGAGGCGATCGATTTGCATATGTACTACACGGGCAGCCTCTACGACGTGCCGTTGGTCGCGTCGATGGCCTGGTTTGTGCGAATTGGCTTTCTCGGAGCGGCAACAGGGGAGCAAACTCTGTCGGAGGAAGCACCGATCCGCGGCTTTGGAATATGGAAAGCTCGGGTTGCGATGCTCGCTGTTCTTATCACTCCGCTCATGCTCGCGTGGGCACAATTTGAGGGAAATGCGCCACAGCGGGTACGCACGTATCGCATTCTGCTGACGACTGCTGTGATGCTTGTGATGGGTGGGCTTGTGTTTTTCAAGCAGCATCTGCTCGATCGCGAGCTGCTTGCACTACTTCGGAAATCGCGTGAAAACCTGGAAGAAACCTGCCGCCTTAAAGACGAGCTTGAAAACAAAGAGCAGTCGCTTCGCTGGCACAGCCTGGAGCTGCAAAGAAAGAATCTTGAACTACAGGAGATTTCATTTACCGACGCTTTGACGGGAGTCTGGAACCGTCGATATATGGAAGAAATCCTGACTGCCGAGGCAGGCCAGGTTCTGCGTAACTACCAACGTGCGCGTGGAAGTGACATTCGCGAAATGAATCATCGTGATCTCGTTTTTATTATGGTGGATATGGATTTCTTCAAAGACGTCAACGATGTTCATGGGCATCCGGCGGGAGATCGCGTGCTACAGCTCATTGCGCAGCGACTCTCGACGGTGGTTCGCAAGTCCGACGTCCTGGTGCGCTGGGGTGGTGAAGAGTTTCTGATCATGAGCCGCTCGACTGATCCCTGGGGAACCCCAGCATTCTGCAGCCGTGTTCTCGAAGTGATGTCTTCGGAACCATTCGATCTGGGGAGTGGCATTGCGGTGCAGAAGACGTGCTCTATCGGATGGGCGGCATATCCGTGGTGCCGCAACGCGTATGAAGCGATCTGCGCCGAGGAAGTGATCGCACTTGCCGATGCCGCGCTGTATCACGCGAAGGCCTACGGAAGAAATCAGAGCGTCGGCATTGTCGCCGCGGATGAAGCCGGTCGCACGCCGGAAGCAATCGAGCTTCAGGCTATCCGCGAAGGCAAGGCCCCGCTGGCACGCATGATTGAGACAGCGTGCCCACCACGGAGATCGGCTGCCGCTGCTGGGGCGTCGTCGGCTGACTCGCCCAGGGCTGAGTTTGGCTCCGTTCTCCCTCTCTGATTACGTTTCAACGAATGCAGAGCATCGGCTTGACCTGCGCGCTGCGCGTTGACTACAGTGAGAATCCGGCCTGATGGCTGAAAGGCTAACTTCCAATGGAAACAAACTCTTCGCGAAAACCCGGCCTTCGTCAAAAAGCACAACTGATGTCATCATCGGAAATTGAGCGGACACTGGTGCGTCTGGCGTACGAGATCGTCGAAAAAAATGGGGGAGTCGATGCGCTCGGCCTCGTTGGTATCCGTCGCCGCGGAGTGCCTCTCGCCGAGCGCTTGGGAAAAATCATCGCCAGAATTGAAAACGCCAAAGTATCTGTTGGGACGCTTGACATCACGTTCTATCGCGATGACCTCTCAACCGTGGGCCCGAAGCCGGTTGTGCAGGAGAAGGAAGTCGGCTTCGACATTGCCGACAAGAACATCGTACTCGTCGACGATGTACTTTTTACTGGGCGCACAACCCGTGCGGCACTCGATGCTCTTTTTGAACACGGGCGTCCACGGAGAGTACAGCTTTGCGTTCTGATCGACCGCGGGCACCGCGAGATTCCGGTAGAAGCGACGTTCGTCGGCCGTAACGTGCAAACCACGATGAATGAAGTGATCGAAGTAAAACTCCAGGAAATCGATGATGCGGAAAAAGTGCTCTTGATGGAAAAGTAGGATTCAAAATTTTCTGCAAAGGACAAGGACGGTGGCCGAACCCACCGTCCTTTGTTTTTGGGAGACCTAAGCGATCTTGGTGCAAACGGCCTTCGTTTGTGTATACAGATTGAGCACGTCGTGGCCCATCTCGCGGCCCCATCCGGACTGCTTATAGCCTCCGAACGGCATAGCCGCGTCGAAGATGTTGTAGCAGTTGATCCAGACAGTTCCTGCCCGAAGCTGTCCGGCCACCAGATGTGCCTTGCTAATGTCACGCGTCCAAACGGCGGCAGCCAACCCGTACTCGCTGTTGTTGGCGCGCGGGATGATCTCTTCGGGATCGGTGAACGGCATCGCCGTCACGACTGGCCCGAAGATTTCTTCCTGCACGACTTTCATGTTTTCGGTTGTGTCGACGAGAACCGTAGGCTCGACAAAGTATCCGCGATCGCCGGCCTTCCGGCCGCCGACCACAGCTTTCGCTCCCTGCGAGAATCCGGATTCCAGATATCCGCAGACCCGATTCAACTGTTCTTCCGATACGAGCGGACCCATCTGGGTATCCGGTTCGAGCCCTGATCCTACTTTGATCTTCTTTGCTTGTGCGGCGACTCCTTCGATGACCTGGTCGTATACAGATTTTTCGACGTACAAACGCGAACCGGCGCAGCAGCACTGGCCATGGTTGAAGAAAATTGCACTGGCCGCTCCGGGAATCGTAGTCTCCATATCAGCATCCTTGAAAACCACATTCGGAGATTTGCCTCCCAATTCAAGCGAGACTTTCTTGAGGTTACCGGCTGCCGCATGAACAATGAGCTTGCCGACTTCAGTCGAGCCCGTGAATGCGACCTTGTCAACGTCGGGATGTGCGGCGAGTGCTGCACCCGCGGTTTCGCCGTAACCCGGAACGATGTTTACGACGCCATCGGGAAATCCGGCTTCGGAAACGAGTTCGCCGAGGCGTAGCGCCGACAGCGGTGTCTGCTCGGCGGGTTTCAGAACGACCGTGCAGCCCGTGGCTAACGCTGGTCCGAGTTTCCATGCAGCCATCAGTAAGGGGAAGTTCCACGGAATGATCTGTCCAACAACTCCGACTGGCTCCCTCAGTGTGTAGGCGAGATACTTAGCCTCGGGCGTGTAGGGCACGGAGATCGGAATTGTATTGCCTTCTATTTTCGTCGCCCATCCTGCCATATAGCGGAGCAGATCCACGGCCAGTGGGACGTCTGCGGCCTTAGCGACGGCCAGTGGTTTGCCGTTATCGAGGCTCTCAAGATATCCGAACTCTTCGGTGTGTTGTTCGAGGAGATCGGCGAGTTTCCAGAGAAGGCGGCCACGCTCAGACGCCGTCATTTTGCGCCAGGGACCGTTTTCGAAGGCGTGGCGAGCAGCCTTCACTGCGCGATCAATGTCTTCGCGATCTCCTTCGGCTATCTTCGCGAGGACTTCACCAGTTGCGGGATTGTAGGTAGGGAAAGTTTTTCCGGACGCGGCATTCACCCAGCGCCCATTAATTAACATCTGGCGCGGTTTATCAATAAATTCCGCGACGCGCGGATGGATTTGCGGAGAGACTGCGATGCCCATAGATCCTCCTTTGTCGACTTGGACTTGAGGCAGAAAATGAAGCCGGGCGAAATGAAAATTGAACTCGGGTATGCTAGTCCCGCTCGGGTAGAAAATGCAATCGGGTAACTTACTCGCCGTAAGGAACCCAGATGTTCTTTACTTGCGTCGCATGCTCCAAGAACCAGCGTCCTTCTGCCAGGGCGGGATTGAACCAGTCGATGGTGCGGCCCTCGTTGGTCCAGACCTGCTTCAGGTTGCCGATCGACATGGCCTTGGCGCTCGCGACAGTCGAGTCGTCTCCATAACACCAGATCGCGTCAACATCGTCGTGTTCAGCGAGCGTTTTTAGCAGTTGTGAGACATAGCCCGTGACAATATTGACGGCTCCGCCGGGAAGATCACTGGTATCGAAGAGTTGATACAAGTCCCCTGTGATCAACGGGTATGTTTCTGACGGAACAGCGACCACCGTATTCCCCATTGCAAGAAGCGGCATCGCCAGCGAAAGAAATCCCAGGAGAGGTGCTTCAGTTGGGCAAATAACGCCGACCGTGCCAATGGGCTCATTCATCGCAATCGCGATGTTGCGAAATGGAGGATTGTGTACCGCGCCATCGAACTTATCGGCCCAAGCGGCGTACGAAAATATGCGCTCGATACCGAGGTCGACTTCTTTTGTGGCTTGCTGCTCACCTATAACCGCACTCAGCCGACCGATGATCTCGTTGCGCCGCAGTCCCAGATTTTCGGCACAGTAGTAGAGAACCTGGGCGCGATTGTGAGCAGTGGTTTTTGCCCAGGACTCTGCCTTGCGCGCGGCTTCTACAGCGTTGCGGATATCCTTTCGGTTGCCGAGAGGAGCCTCGCCGAGCAAGCGTCCGTCCGAGGACCGTACTTCCATGCTGTAGCCGGAATCCGGACGAGCCTGCTTTCCCCCGATATAGAGCTTTATGGTGCGATCGATGGCGGGAGTACTAGTTGACTCGGTGTTACCATTTGCAGGCGCATTTTTGGACGCTGATGCGGGAAGCTTTGGCGCTTGCCTGAGCCACTTCGGTTGCAGATACTCTAATAGCCCTTCTCTGCCACCTTCGCGGCCGTATCCGCTCTCGCGATACCCTCCGAATCCACACGCAGCGTCAAAGAGATTCGTACAATTCACCCAAACGACACCGGCCTTTAATTGTGCGGCGACGTGCAGGGCGACGTTAACGTTCTCGCTCCAGACGCATGAAGCAAGGCCATACACGGTGTTGTTGGCCAGTTCGACGGCTTCGCGCGGTGTGCGGAAGGTCATTGCCGCCAGCACCGGGCCGAAGATTTCTTGTTGCGCAACAATCGAAGTCGGATGAACGTTGCTCAGGAGCGTGGGCGGAAAATAGAAACCGCGAGAGGGAAGTGCAACTTGTGGCTGCCAGCACGTCGCCCCTTCAGCTACGCCTTGGGCCACCATTTTTTGAATGCGCTCGAGTTGAACGCGCGCAACAATGGCACCGATGTCAATCGCTTTATCCAGAGGCGCTCCGATGCGCAGCGTGCTCATGCGATCGCGGATTTTGGCGATCAGAGATTCCGCGATGCTTTCCTGCATCAGCAGGCGCGATCCCGCACAGCACACCTGTCCCTGATTGAACCAGATGCCATCGACTAAACCCTCAACGGCGCTGTCGAGATCGGCATCCTCGAAGATGATGAACGGCGACTTGCCTCCAAGTTCCAGCGAGAGTCGTTTGTGACTTGAAGCCGTGGCGCTGCGAATCGCGCGTCCGACTTCGGTGGATCCAGTGAATGCGATTTTATCGATGTCCGGATGTTTGACCAGCGCCTCGCCGGTCGATCCGTCACCGGTGACGATGTTCACCACTCCCGCTGGGAGTCCAGCCTCCTGGCAGAGCTCAGCAAAAAGAAGAGCCGTAAGCGGAGTAAATTCGGCTGGCTTCAGAACGACAGTGTTTCCGGTTGCTAGAGCAGGGGCAATCTTCCACGCCAGCATAAGAAGCGGGAAGTTCCATGGGATGATCTGGCCCACCACGCCACATGGTTCGTAATCGGGGAATTCCTGCGGTAGAAGTTGCGCCCAACCAGCGTGGTAGTAAAAGTGCCGGGCCACCAGCGGAATGTCGAGATCACGACTTTCACGAATAGGCTTGCCGTTGTCCATCGTTTCAAGTACGGCAAGCAGGCGTGAGTGCTTTTGTACAAGGCGGGCGAGCGCGTAAAGATATCGCGCACGTATGTGAGAGGGAAGCGCTCTCCACTTTGGAACGGCGCCGCGGGCAGAATTCACCGCCGCATCAATATCGGCTGTGTCACCTTGCGCTATGCTAGCCAGCTTTTCGCCGGTAGATGGATCAATTGTGTCGAAGTACGCACGGCTAGTAGGAGACCGCCATTCGCCGTTGATAAAGAAATCGAAACGGCGCTTGTGCCGTTCCAGCCACGCGCCGGCTTCCTTCGGATCTTCCGGCGCCGGTCCGTATTCCATGCTGACGAATTTTTCCGCTATGCTCATCCGCCCTCAGTCTTCGACTGCATTGGTTATCAAGCGATGGGATGGCGATACTCGGCGGAATATCGTCCCGTTACATGGTGCTCAAGTTGACGCTCAATATCTCCCAGCAATCCGCTGGCGCCGAAGCGGAACATCTCCGCGCGCAACCATGATGATCCCAACTCTTCCTTAATCATGGCGAGCCAATCCAGAGATTGTTTCGCAGTTCGAATGCCGCCTGCCGGTTTGAATCCAACTGCCATGCCAGTCTGTTGGGCGTATTCCCGAATGGCGCGAAGCATGACCAGGGTTACGGGTAACGTCGCGTTCGTCGGTTCTTTGCCGGTCGAGGTCTTGATGAAGTCGGCACCGGCCATCATCGCAACCACGCTGGCGCGTACCACGTTGCGAAGCGTAAGCAGATCGCCAGAGCCCAAGATTACCTTCATGTGCGCTGTGCCACAGGCCTGTTTGAAAGCGGCGACTTCGTCATAGAGGGCCTGCCAACGTCCGCCGAAAACGTGCGCGCGGGTGATGACAACATCAATCTCGTGGGCTCCAGCTTCTACGGACCTGCGGATCTCTGCGACACGTTCTGCGAGCGGCGACAGCCCAGCGGGAAATCCCGTGGAGACCGCAGCAACGTGCACGCCGCTTCCTTCGAGCGCGCTGAGCGCAATTTCGATGAAGGTGTGGTAAACGCAAACGGCGGCCACTTTGACGTGCAGATCCTCGATCCCAAGCTTTTCAATCAATTCCCACTGAATCGGCTGCTTCGCTTTAGCACATAATCGGAGTACGCGCTCGTCCGTGTCGTCCCCCGAGAGAGTAGTCAGGTCCATGCACGAAATTGCGCGAAGAAGCCATGCGGCCTGCCAGTCCTTCTTTACCGTGCGACGGGCGACCTGCGATTGTGCGCGGCGCTCGACAGCGCTGGTGTTACTGCGCACATTCTGCACCCATTGCAGGTCGAGCGGGATGCCTCGATTCGAAATGAGCGGACGATCGTTCAATGAGGCGATCACAATTGATGCGTCGACATCCCCGGTCGAAATGCCGGAGTCGGAGGGACGCGTCAGCTTAGAGAATTCGTGATCGGCCGTCATGAATTGCCTTCTGGTCTTGTCTCCGCCAACTCAGGAACTGGTGCGTTGATTTGCATTGTACGGCAGGCAATGGCACAAGGCGAGTCGAGAGGACTTTGGATATTTCGCAGGCGACGGCAGAACACCCATCCATGGCGAGGGTTTACAATGGCGCACGATTTCTGTCCCAGTCGGCGGTGTGTCGAGTAGAGGCTCGTTTTGGCAAAGAAGAAAACTCAATTGCGCGAAAGCACGCGGAAACAGCTGGATAAGGCAGCGACGCGTGTGATGAAGAACGCACACGCTCCTTACTCAAACTTTCACGTTGGTTCGGCAATCTTGCTTACGAACGGGAAAATATTTGTCGGCTGCAATGTTGAGAATGCTTCCTATGGCATGACGAACTGTGCCGAGCGCACTGCAATTTTTTCCGCCGTCGCCGCGTTGGGGCCGAAGATTCAGATCGCCGCCGTTGCTGTGACCAACGATCACGGGGTAGCGTGCTCGCCGTGCGGGGCTTGCCGCCAGGTGATCTACGAGTTCGGCCCGGACGCCACCATCTATTTTCAAGGTTCCGACGGGCCCAAGCAGGCCCACATCACAGAGCTTCTTCCGGAAGGATTCCGACTCAAGTGAGCCCGTCGAACGCCGCCCAAAGTTTCCGCGCGATTGATGCCATCCGTAAGAAGCGAGACGGACTGGAACTCACCCCCGCGCAGATCGAAGCTCTTGTCGATGCTTATACGAAGGGGGATGTTCCCGATTACCAAGTGTCAGCCTGGCTGATGGCTGTCGTCTTGCGCGGGATGACGCGTCCCGAAACAGCGGCGCTAACGGATGCAATGCTGCATTCGGGTGAGGTTCTGGATCTTTCCTCTCTGACCAAGAGAAAGGTCGACAAGCATTCGACCGGAGGAGTCGGAGACAAGACTTCCCTTGTACTGACGCCCTTGGTCGCCGCGTCCGGCGTCGCTGTTCCGATGATCAGTGGCCGTGGACTGGGGCACACCGGCGGCACGCTCGACAAACTCGAGGCTATTCCGGGATTCAACGTGAATCTGCCTGTTGCAGAGTTTCGCCGCGTGCTCGAAAAGTGTGGGTGCGCCATGATCGGTCAGACCGCCGAGATCGCTCCGGCGGATCGGAAACTTTACGCCCTGCGCGACGTGACTGCCACGGTGGAGAGTCCCTTTCTGATTTGTGCGTCGATCATGAGCAAGAAATTAGCGGAGGGGATCGATGCTCTGCTGCTCGATGTGAAGACTGGCTCAGGCGCTTTCATGAAAAGCCAACAAGACGCTATGTTCCTTGCTGAGCTTATGGTTGAAACCGGTGAGCGGATGGGAAAGCAGGTGGTCGCACTGATCACCGATATGGATCAGCCCCTGGGTAACATGATTGGGAATGCTTTGGAAGTGGTCGAGGTCATTGAAATCTTACAGGGCAAAGGCCCAGAGGATTTGCGCGAGTTGTGCCTGCATTTGGCTGGCTGGATGCTTCGGCTCGGGAATGTTTCCAAGACAGTTGCCGAAGGAAAGCAGGTGAGCGCGGATTTGATTTCATCGGGGAAAGCTCTGGAGAAGTTTCGTCAGTTGATCGAGTTGCAAGGTGGAGATCCAAGCGTTATCGATAGTCCCCAGAAACTGCCCCAAGCCACACAAACATTGAAGATCACAAGCACCGACGCGGGCTATGTGAACAGCATGCAATGTGAACAGATTGGTACCGCCGCGGTGGTTCTTGGCGGTGGCCGCGAGCGCAAGGAAGATTCGATCGATCCGGCAGTGGGTATCGTGCTGCACAAGAAAGTTGGCGACCAGGTAGAAACAGGAGAACCATTGGCCACGATCTACTTCAATACACAAGCGCGCGCCGAACGAGCGCGGCAGTTGATCGTGCAGAGCTATGAAATCATAGACGAGCCGCCCACCAAGAAGCGTCCGTTAATTCATCAAGCCATCGGCAAGGCTGCGGAGAAAGACTAAATGGGACGATTCACAGGAATTCTCGGGTTGATTACGATCCTGGCGCTGGCCTATTTGTTCTCGACGAATCGCAGAGCAATCCGCCTGAAGACCGTCGCGTGGGGACTGGGGTTGCAATTGCTGTTTGCGATTTTCGTCCTGAGAATTGAAGCGGGACGACTTGCTTTCCAAAAAGCTGGCGACGCTGTGACGAAACTCCTCAGCTACGCGTATGCGGGTTCGCATTTCGTTTTCGGTGATCTGGCAAAACCAGGTTCGCAGTTGGGATATTTTGCGTTCGGCGTACTGCCCACGGTTATTTTCATCGCGGCCTTTTTCGCAGTGCTCTATCACTTCGGCATCATGCAAATCATCATCCGGATCTTCGCATGGGTGATGACGCGCGTTATGGGCGCGAGCGGCGCGGAGTCGCTGAACGTGGCGGCGAGCATTTTCATGGGGCAGACTGAGGCCCCGCTCACGATCCGTCCTTTCCTGCCAGACTTAACACGGTCTGAGTTGATGACTGTCATGACGAGTGGCATGGCGCACGTCTCGGGCGGAATCATGGCTGCCTACATCGCCTTTGGAATCGACCCAAAACATCTGCTGAGTGCCGTGATTATGACGGCGCCAGGCACGTTGCTCATGGCGAAGATGCTTGTCCCGGAGACTGAGCAAGCGAAGACAGCAGGGAAAGTCGTCATGAGCGCTGAAGAAGAGAAGACGGAGAAGGAAGAAAATTTGCTCGGCGCCATCGCGCGTGGAACTACGGATGGGCTCCATCTGGCACTTAACATCGCGGCGATGCTGATCTCTTTTCTTGCTCTCATCGCACTCACGAACGGGATCTTCGGTGGCATACACAACCACGCTTCGTGGTTTCCACAAAGCCTGGAACAGGTATTCGGCTATTTATTCGCTCCCGTGGCTTGGGTCATCGGCATTCCGGCGCACGATTGCCTGGCGGTCGGAAATCTACTCGGAACGCGTATGGTGTTGAACGAACTCGTTGCGTTCTCGATTCTTGGACAGACTAAGGCCATGCTGGATCCGCGCACGGTCACGATCGCCACCTTTGCGCTGTGCGGGTTCGCAAATCTCAGTTCGATCGGAATACAGATCGGTGGCATTGGCGCGTTGGCCCCAAATAAGCGCGGGGAACTGGCGCGACTCGGAGTGCGTGCCATGCTGGCTGGAACCATGGCAAATTTGATGTCGGCATCCATCGCCGGCATGTTGCTGTGACGCAGTTTTCGTTGAAATCAATTCAAGGGACTTTTTCGTGAAGCGATTCATAGCGCTACAAACCTGTGTTCTAACTATTCTTTTGTGGCTTGCCAACGCTGCCGCACAAACTCCACGCCGAGTAATCATCGATACGGATCCGGGGATCGACGATGCGATGGCGATTCTTTTGGCTCTGAACTCTCCGGAACTGAAAGTCGAAGCGCTTACGGTCGTGCCGGGCAACGTCGATGGGAACCAAGGCCTGGAGAACGCGCTGAAGATAGCCTCACTTGCACAACGATGCGATTTGCCCGTGGCCGGTGGAGCGCAGCATCCACTGAATCAGAAATTGGTGACAGCGCAGTTCTGGCACGGGAAGAATGGACTCGCAGGCGTGGAACTACCTGCAAGCAAATGCAAAGCCGACTCACGTTTCGGTCCCGATCTGATCATTGAGTTGGTTCACAAGTATCCGTACGAGATCACGCTCATCCCGGTCGGTCCGCTGACGAATATTGCGCTCGCAGTCTCGAAGGATCCATCGATCGTCCCGTTGGTGAAAGACATCGTCATCATGGGCGGGTCCATCACAGGTGGAAACGTGGATGGCGCTGCGGAAGCCAATATTTATGGCGATCCCGAGGCAGCCTCCATCGTCTTCAATGCCGGATGGATGGTGACAATGATCGGCTCCGATGTCGGCGAGCGCACCATTATGACCCGCAAGCATCTTAGAGAGTTGCAGGCGGCACACGGGCCTGAAACTGATTTCATTGCGCAGCTTGCGGATTTCTACATCACGCGGTCGGAAAAGAGTGGATACGAAGGGGCCGCGATGTATGATCCGCTGGCCGTGGCGACGGTGATTGATCCTGCAGTGGTTACTCTGAAAGACATGCATGTTGATGTTGAGACCAAGGGCGAGTTTACCCGCGGTGAGACTGTTGCTAATCGCATGGGTTCGGACGAGAACAACGTGCTGCACGGGGACCACTACGAGATCGAAGGAGTCATTGAGCTGAAGCCGAACGCACGTGTGTGCCTGGCTTCCAATGCAGAGCGGTTCTTGCAGCTCTTCGTGAACAGAATCAAAGGGAAATGAATTAGCGTTTCAGTGCCGGGCTAAAATGGGGCGGCAGACTCCACTACGACACGCGTTGAGACCGCGGCGACAGAAATCTCAGCCACTCGCACGCGCGACGAGCGCGATCGCAAGCGCATAAGAGACGAACATCAGTGTGAGATAGACCTTGGCGCGCGAGCCCGAGCCGGCGAATTCTTTCCACGCAAGCAGACCCCAAAGAGCGGCCACCATCGGAGCCGACTGGCCGATCGCGTAGGAGATCGCGAAGGCCGTGGAGCTTCCAGCTGCCAGATTGAAGACCGTACCTAAACCCCAAATGCACCCGCCGAGTAGTCCAAGGATGTGTCCGGAGGGCGGTCCGCTAAAAAATCCACTGAAACTCACCGGCTCTCCAACCAGAGGCTTCTTCATAAAATAGATGTTCCACACAAAGCACGAGAGCAATGCTCCGAGCGTGAGAAATGTAGCTGCGCTGTAGGGAGTCAAGGAATTGCCGCGCGTCATTGCATAAGTCATGAAGGGGCTCCATAGGCCCATTAACGTTCCGGAGACCACGCAAACAATGATGCTTTTGCGAGATGCGCCCCGGCCAGCGCGGGCGAGACTTCCATAGGCCTTGCCGTCCAGGACGACCGCGATCAGTGCGCATGCCACGCCCGCAGCCAATAGCACCGCGCTGCCTTTTGGCTGCAAGATATAGTTCAGTACGACTCCGACGACGAGCGCGATTCCGATCGAAATTGGAAACGCGACCGCGAGTCCTGCCATATCGATGGCCGCGACCAGCAGTAGATTTGCAAGATTGAAAATCGCTCCACCGATCAGCGTAGAGATGATGTTGGAAGTATCTGCCGAGTGAACATTGTTTAAGAAACTGGAAGAATCGTGGCCGGCGCTTCCCATCGTCAGAGCGAGTACCAGGGAAATCAGAAAGATACCGATCGCATAATCCCAATAGAACAATTCGAATCGATAGTTCTTGACGCCCTTGAATGTGTTGGCCCAGGAACCCCAGCAAATGGCGCTTATGATCATCATGAGTAAGGCGACGGTCAGACTTGGCGGTATGAACATGCGTTCTCCCTCAGAAAACGAGTAACGATACTCTTCTTTTTCTGGGCAGACAATGTTTTAGAGGTAGGGATACTTCAGCGTTATCAGTTAGACTCCTCGATTGCGCATTAGCTTTCAGAAACAGCAGATGTTGTGATGCCTGATGGAGTTTTCCCCACATTGACATGCGTACATCGCGCTGCATAGACTCTCCGTTCTGCCCTATTAAGCCTCGGAAAGCGAGCAAATGGCAAAGCGGCCTCGGATTGCGGTAGTTGGCAGCGCGAACGTTGACCTCACGACCTTCACCAGTCAGTTTCCCAAACCTGGGGAGACCATCTTCGGCCAGAACTTCGACCTTGGATTTGGCGGAAAAGGGGCGAATCAAGCGGTGGCCGCCCGCCTGTGTGGTGCAGAAGTCTTCATGATTGCCCGCGTGGGCAGCGATTTGTTCGGCCCGGCGACGATCGAGAACTTTCGGAAGCAGGGAATCGATGCTACTCACGTCAAGCAAGTGGAAGGACTTTCGAGTGGAGTAGCGCCCATCTTTGTCGAACCAAGCGGCCAGAACAGGATTCTGGTTGTGAAAGGTGCGAACGACGCCCTGAGAGCGGCAGACGTCGATGCCGCTGCCGATGTCCTGAAATCTGTTGACTGTATCGTGCTGCAATTCGAGATCCCGCTCGAAACCGTCTACTACACCGTTGGCTTCGCGCGAAAGCACGGTATCCGTTGCATCGTGAATCCCGCGCCGGCGCAATCGGTTGATATGGGGGCGCTGAAGGACTTGGACTACTTCGTTCCCAACGAGCACGAAGCCGAAACGATTTCCGGCATGCCGGTGAAAACGGTTGAAGATGCGAAGAGTTGCGCTGCGAAACTGGTTTCCGGAGGTGTGAAGCGTGTGATCGTTACGCTCGGTGCAAACGGATCACTGATTGCAGGCCGCGAGGGAACTGAGCACGTTGCACCTTTTGCTGTGAAGACGATCGACAGCACCGGCGCCGGAGATGCTTTTATTGGCAGCTTTGCGGTGTTTCTTGGTGAAGGCATGCCGGAGCGGGACGCTCTCCGCCGTGCCAATCTCTATGCGGGACTCTCGACTACCGGTGTTGGCACCCAAAAATCGTTTTACAACCGGGCGCAGTTCGAAGTGGAATGGTCGTCTCGGTCCTGACCTCATAGAGGGGCATCTCGCTGCTGCCTCGGCTGTGCCGAAACTTCTTGACTAAGCGCTGACGGGCAATTTATAAGCGCTGTCTGCGGTTCTGTGTATCTTCCTGCATTCACGGTGACTTGAACTCTCGGCTTCATGGGACGGGGAGCGGTCTTTTCATTTGGGGCGACCGCTGAAAGGGTGATGCAAATGTCGAGCAAGAACGTGCTATGGGCGCTGTTTTCATCTGTTTTGTTGGCTTTCTGCGTTCCGCTTGTTCAAGGGCAGGCCACGGCGAGTTTTTCCGGCACGATTTCTGACAAAGCAGGTGCGGTCATTTCTGGGGCGAATGTCAGGGTCACGTCACAGGCGACCGGCCTGACCCGCGATGTCAAAACGGATGACTCTGGCCACTACATTGTCCCCCTGCTGCCCAACGCTACGTACACTCTTCACGTGGAAGCATCTGGTTTCGCCGCGGCTGAGCAAAAAGACGTCCGCCTGCAAGTCGACGAACAACGTGAATTGAATTTCTCGCTTCAGCCCGCCTCAGTGACCACTAACGTTGAAGTGAACGCAACGGAAGTTGCTGTCGAAACGTCTACGCCTTCTCTGGGGCAAGTGATCACCGCCGAACAGGTCTCCCAACTGCCGCTGAATGGGCGCAACTTTGTGCAATTGGCGACCCTTACGCCGGGGACGACCCAATCGACCAACCCGAACAGCTTTTTCACCAGCGCGGCGAGTAGTGAGGCGGCAACTCGCGGCGCATTCTCGCTATCCGTCGGTGGTTCCCGCGAGCAGAGTACGGACTGGCTGCTGGATGGCAACGACAACAACCAACTTGATGAAGGCGGGATCGCAATTTTCTCTGAAATCGACGCGATTCAGGAATTCAAGGTACTGACGTACAACTACTCGGCCGAATACGGTGAGCGTGCCGGACCAACCGTGCTCGTGACAACGAAGTCTGGATCAAATCAGTTTCATGGGTCAGTGTTCGAATTCTTCCGCAATACTAAGCTGGA
>Ga0335081_10000531_pt1 | contig 64325 bp, 60 predicted proteins | sample Lox_Sample_35_FD_206713 | JGI IMG/M metagenome (GOLD analysis project Ga0335081, IMG submission 206713) | Soil microbial communities from Loxahatchee National Wildlife Refuge, Florida, United States - Lox_Sample_3.5 | ecosystem: Environmental > Terrestrial > Soil > Wetlands | place: USA...
ACCGCAAAAAAACAGATCGAAATGTAGTACAGACCTCCGGAACCACTTCGCTGCAAATCAACAGCTTACCCAACCAAAACTCGCCCAGTAGAGAAAGTCAGGCTAAGAACAGGGGTAAGCCCATGCCGCTGGTTGCTGGCACAACCGCCCGGTCGCCGGAACAAAGGTCTCACTCAGCCAGCCACCCTTTCGGGAGAATCAATTATGAGTCAACAACCCCTTCTCCCACACCCAATTCTCCTCCCCGGGAAAATGTAATCCGCGTCATTCTGCAGTTTGGTGATAATCATTTCCCGACAGGAGTATCCCCGGTTTCTGACGATGAATTTGCGTAAGTGGCGTTGTTGAGACTGGTTCGGTCAACTGGCCGGTGGGAAAGTGGCCTCCGCAGCCAGAGGCTGTTTTGACATTACTCAAGGCAACGGATCCAACCACGGAGGCCACCATGCATCCTACCAGAGTCGCCGAGAAACTGCGCGTGCAGATTCATCAATTTTCGGGGATATTGTCTCCCCAGTTTTCCAAACCCCAGACCAAGTTTGTCGAGCAGATGCTGTTCGGCATTGCGGCTAGTCAGGACTGTAAACTCAGTCAGATCGCCCGCACACTGGGCGAACCGATCCGCTTGAAGAAGACCGAAGATCGCTTGTCGCATCATCTGGCCGCCCCACAGTTGGGGCGCGAACTGCAACAGCGGATTGTGGCGCACGCCGCCGGCCGCATTCACCCCGACACGTTGATCGTGGTGAATCCCACCGATATTCGCAAACCCTACGCGCAGGCGATGCCGCACTTGGCCACCGTGCGCGATGGCAGCACGGGGGAGATGGTCAGCGGCTACTGGGCGTGCGTGGCGTTGGCGTGCGAACCGGCCAGCCGTCGGGTGCTGCCGCTGCTGCAACAACTCTGGTCGGCAGAGGCACCGGACTTTGTCAGTGAGAACGCGGAACTGCTGAGGATCATCGATACGATTGCGGCGGCCACCGGCCAGCGCGGCATCTACGTGTTGGATCGGGGCGGAGATCGGATGAAGTTGTACAAGCCGTTGTTACAGCGCCAATTGCGTTTCATCGTGCGGTTAGTCGGGGGTCGGAATCTGGTGGTGCACGGACAGGCGCGTTTGGCCAGCGACATCGCCCGCGGCGTGACGATGCGCTATGCCGAGACCGTGGTACGCGAGGCGGCCGGCGGCGAGAAGAAATGCCACATCGAATACGGATTTCGGCGCGTGAAGTTGCCGGGCCACCGCGACAGGGAACTGACGCTGGTCGTGGTGAAAGGTTTCGGCGAACAACCACTGCTGTTGTTAACCAACGTCGCCGTGAAGGCCACGCGCCGTTCGCTCTGGCAGATCGTCAGCGGGTATCTGACACGCTGGCTGGTGGAGGAGACCATTCGGTTCATCAAGCAGAGCTATCGACTCAAAGACATGCGGGTGCTGGACTACCAGCGCTTGCGCAACCTGGCGGCACTGGTGTTGGCGACGGCCTACTTTGCCACGGTGTGGCTGGGCGAATCGCTGAAGCTGGCGGTGCTGACCACGCGGGTAACCTAGATTGCCAAACGCTTCTTCGGTCTGCCCGAGTCTCACTACTATGCACTGGCCGACGGTTTGCGCGTCTTATTCTCCCGGCTCGGCACGTGGTGTCCCCCCTGCGCCAAACTGCCACTCACCACCAACTCCGCTCAAACATCCCTTTTCAGCTTCCCCTGAAAAACCGGGGAAAGTCCAAATTTCCCGACCGTTGACACTGCTTGCGGCATCCCTTAGCATTATTTATTCAGCTTGGAGGATTCAATGACTACTGCCGATAAATTTGCCGCTCTGAGAGACATTGCCACGCGACTCCGCATCAATTCCGTCAAATCAACCACCGAGGCCGGCTCGGGTCACCCGAGTACCTGTCTTTCGGCCGCCGATATCATGGCAGCGCTCTTCTTTGGCGGCATGCGGATCGACCCAAAGAATCCCAAGAACCCGAATAGTGACCGGTTCATTCTATCAAAGGGCCACGCGGCACCCGTTCTCTACGCGGCGTGGGCTGAGCTCGGACATATTCCCGTAGAGGACTTGATGAAACTCCGCACTTTTGGCTGCAACCTCGAAGGACATCCGACGCCGCGCCTGGATTTTGTGGACGTGGCGAGCGGCTCGCTGGGCCAAGGGTTGAGCGCGGGGGTCGGCATGGCGTTCGCCGCGCGCATCGACAAGCGGGATTATCACACCTGGGTGTTGATCGGTGACGGCGAAAGCGCGGAAGGCTCCATCTGGGAAGCCGCTGAAACCGCCAGCTATTACAAACTCAACAATCTCACGGTCATCCTCGACGCGAATCGTCTCGGCCAATCCCAACCCACCATGCTCCAGCACGATATGGACGCGTACAAGAAACGCTTCGCTTCCTTCGGCTGGAAGGTGTTGGTCATCGACGGGCACGACATGGCGCAAATCGTTTCCGCGCTCCGCAAGGCGCGCCGCAGCAAAGACCAACCGACGGCCATTCTGGCCCGGACTTTCAAGGGCCGCGGTATCTCCTTCATCGAAGACAAGGAAGGTTGGCATGGTCGGCCGCTCAAGAAAGGTGAAGAATGCGACAAGGCCGTGGCCGAGCTTCAGGCCCAACTCACCGGCGCAACGGGTGCCAAGATTCGACGCGCTCCCCGGGAGAAAGCTCCGGAGTCACCCCAGCCCGCCCCGATGGCCGCGCCCACCTACAAAATCGGCGACCTGATTGCCACCCGGGAAGCTTATGGCACGGCGCTGGTCAAAATCGGCGCGGTCAACCCCAATGTCGTTGCCCTCGACGGCGACACGAAGAACTCCACACATTCGGAGAAGTTCATGAAGGCGTATCCCGACCGCTTCTTTGAGGGATTCATTGCAGAACAAAACATGGTCGGTGTCGCCACGGGCCTGGCCGCACGCGGCAAGATCCCGTTTGCTGCGACGTTCGCCTGTTTCCTCGAACGCGCTTGCGATCAAATCCGCATGGCCACAATTTCGATGTCCAATATCAAACTCGTCGGGTCACACGCCGGAGTTAGCATCGGCGAAGACGGCCCCTCGCAAATGGCGTTGGAAGACCTGGCCATCTTTCGCGCGATGTGCGGTTGCTCCGTGCTGTATCCGAGCGACGCGGTCAGCACCGAACGCGCCATCGAGTTGGCCGCCAATCATCCGGGCATGGTTTTCATCCGCACATCGCGTCCCAAGACGCCGGTGATTTACGACAACGCCCAGCAATTCAATTTCGGTAAGGCCGTCGTCCTGCGCCAGAGCGACCACGACAAGGTCACGGTCGTCGGCGCCGGGGTCACCCTCGTCGAGGCTCTGAAGGCTTACGATAAACTCAAAGAGCAAGGCGTTCTCATTCGAGTCATCGACCTCTTCAGCGTCAAACCGATTGACAAAGGTTTGCTCATCGATGCAGGCAAGCGCACCAATAACAACATCATCACCGTCGAAGACCATTATCGGGATGGCGGTCTGGGCGACGCCGTGGCCGCCGCGGTTTCCACCGAAGGTGTTCGCGTCCACAAACTTGCCGTCTCCGAACTCCCCCGCAGCGGCAAGGCGGAGGAGCTGCTGGAACATTATGGTCTGAGCGCAGCGCGAATTGCGGAAAAGGTGCGTAGCCTGTAGCGAAGTTGTTTCCTTGCACCTCAAATCCGACTCAAAACAAGCTGGTCAGCAAACCGTTGCAAATCGCATGCCTTTTCGTTAGAGTGCGCCTTCGATGATGAAGAAAGTTTTTCTGCTCTGCGTCGCACTGGCGTTCTGCAGCCGCGGCGCAACCCCAGTCTGGGCCGCACCCGATCCCGGCGATCGCTTTTTGGAAGCCTACTTCCTCATTCAGGAAGGTGACACCGCGCAGCGCCAGGCCGATTGGGCGAAAGCCAATGCGAAATTCAACGCGGCTCTGGAAATCTTGAAAGAGATCAAGGGTGATTCACCCGAGTGGAATCCGAACATCATCGATTTCCGTCTGAAATATGTGAGCGACCGTTTGGACGAGTTGAAACCCAAGTTGCATCCGACTGCGGTTCCAACGCCGCCGTCCGCGGCGACGACGAATGCGCCACCGGCGGTGCCAGCACCATCCGAGGTCCCGGTTCCCCCGGCCAGCGTTGCGCCGCCGTCCGCTCCGGAAGCCAAGCTTCCAGAGGCGCCAGCGGCTCCTGCAACCCCACCCGTGGAAACGGAACAAGTCCATCAACTCAAGGCCGAGTTGCAGCGCGCTCACGAGCAGGTCCACCAATTGGAAGCCGCGCGCGACGAACTCAACGCGAAACTGCAGGAGCAACTGAAACAGGTCGCCCCGACCCAGACGACTCCGCAGATCGAAGAACTTCTCAAGACAAATCAGGTGTTGGCCGCCCAACTGGCCGCCGCCCAGACCGAAGTCGCCCAGATGCGCGAGCAGGCCGCCGCCGTCAAACCGCCGACTCCGCCGGTCGAATCCGATGTCGTACAGCAACTCCGCGGCGAATTGGCCGCCACCCGCACCGAACTCCAGCGGACCAAAGACGATCTCCAGGCAACCCGCTTGGAATTGGGCACAACCAAAGAGGCGCTGCAAAAGGCCCAAGCCGAGAACACAGAACTCCACCGGTCTTACGACGGCATCGTCGCCCAACTTACCGAGGCCAACCGGAGGCTCGCCTCGGCCCACGCGGGCAGCGAAAAGGACGACGAGATCATCCGGCAGTTGCGCAAGGAAAACGCGCTGCTCCGCGTCATCGCCGAACGCCAGAATTTCGCTTCCCCAGTCGAATCTGAGGAAGAAGAAGGTGGTCGTACAATTCCCGAGTTACGCGGTTGGCATCCGCGCAATCGGGTCGAGGCTCCCACGCCCAATCCGCCGGTTCCGACCCCGTCTGCCGAGGAATCGAGCCGCGAGAAGTTGGTGGCCAAATTAACCGCGCCCAAGAAGCCGAACCCGGAACCCACGGCTGAACTGGCTACGAACCAGGTCAAACCAGTTGCCCAGCCTCCGCCAACAGTTTCCGCCAAACCTCCGGCTCCAAAGCCGGTCGTGACTGCCAAGGCAACGCCGCCGCCGCCGCCCAAGCCCGCGTCTCCGGTCGTGGTTGCGGCCAAAGAAAAGGAACTGGCCAAAGCAGAAGCTGCGGCGGCACCGGCTCCTCCCGACGTGCGGACGTTGCTGAACGAAGCCCGTGCGGCTCTGGCGTTAAAGGATCTCGCCACGGCCTCGACGAAATACGAAGCCGTGCTGGCGACCGAGCCGGATAATCTCGTCGCACTTTCCGGTCTGGCCGCCGTCCGTTATCAGCAAGGCCGCTACGACGATGCCGAGGAAAGCTTGCGCAAAGTCGTCGCTGCCACGCCGAATAACAGTAACGCCCGTTCCCTGCTGGGCGTGATCTATTACCGCAAAGGATTGATCGAAGATTCCTTCAACGAATTGACCCGCGCCGTCGCACTCGATCCGCGCAACGCCGAAGCCCACAATTACCTCGGAATCGTGCTCAGTGAGAAAGGTTGGAGTGCGGCCGGCGAACAGGAGATTCGGCACGCCATTGAATTGAATCCACAGTATGCCGACGCTCATTTCAACCTCGCCGTGATTTACGCCAAGCAGCGAACGCCCAAAGTCGAACTGGCCCGTTATCATTACAAGAAAGCTCTCGACCTCGGCGCGCAGCCCGATCCCGAACTCGAAGCGTTGCTGAAGAAACTCTCTGGCAAGGAGAACAGCGAAGCTTCGACCGAGGATTTGCCGTAACTGCGGGACGGTGAAACCGGCCGGTCGCGACAGGAACGTCGCTCCCACAAGATGTGTGATTAAACTCGCGCTCTGGCTACAGGCTCAGGCCTTTTGAATCTTGCCAAACCATTTGTCCGCGAATTGGCCAATCACCGGCAGCGGTTTGCATTGGCCGCCGCTGGAGTTGATGAGGCCGAGGACGCATAACACCAACCCAGCCACGTTGGCGGCGATTATCAAGGGAATTCCGATGCAAACAAAGCAGAGCGGGATGCAGCATAGCACGATGACAACCCAGCAGATGTATAGTGTGAGGGCCTGTTTTGCGTGATACAGCGCAAAGGCGTTGTTCTTCTGCGAGATCGAGACAATGGCCACAATCAACCCGATCAACGCAATCGGGATATAACTCAGGATCGCCATCGTCTTGCCGCTGTCGATTTCCTGCTGCGAGGGTTGCGGGGGAGTAGCTTCGGGGGGCATCGTTGCTTCCGGCATAAAACCTCCTGCGGTTCTGAACAGTTTCTCCGTTACTGGTTCAACGCCAATTTCCACATGCCGAGACGGATAATCCAAGACGGCCCTGCCCCTGTCAACCGTAAACCGAAGGCTGCACTAGCAGCCCGAGATGCCACGAGGCTGTTTTGCTTCCTAGGCCTCGCAGAGACCCGTCTTCAGGACTACGGCAACGGAATGCTGCACCATCGCCATCAACGGAGCAGAAGGCCGAACGGCTTGCCACTGATGGACAAGGTGCCAAAATAGACGGCGTTGTTCGTGACCGAACCACCTTGAATCTTGCCCTTGAGCTTCAAGGTCGCCAAGCTGTTGGAGGTCATGCTCGACGAGAACGTTCCAAAAACGGTTCCCGCAAAGTCCGCCGGCAACAACCCGTCGCCGTCCGAGCTGAGGGGGGTGAACCAGGCGGCCCTGACTTTGTTCGAGCTGTCATTGATGGGGAAGAGAACGGTCACGTCTGGCGGACAATCTTCCGCGAACGTCGCGAACGGACACACCACATTGCTCGTCACCATGTCAATGACGGCCAGGTGGCCGAGGACAAAGAACAGTTTCAGGCGCGATGGATCCAGACTGTTGTCGCTGGCACACTGGTTCACAATGCTCCTTTGTGTGATCTCGGTCCTGAGCAATCCGCTTGAGTTTGTGGTGATACAGGTGAGTCTGATGTGGGTGGGAAACGCCTGCCCATAAATCGTCGCGGCCCCAATCCCCAACAGCAAGATGCCGAACACCCCAAAGCGTACTTGTTTCATAACCCTAATCCTCCTTGCTTCGTCACTGCTTCGCTCAAATCACGAACGGGGTAGCCAATTACGAAAAACCACCATTCGCCAATGCAGTCAAGAGGTTTCTCGCCCAAGCCTCGGTCACTCTTTCTTGGCCGGGCCTCTCCCCGAGCAATAAAAAGCGCCCCCAGCCACAGGACCGGGAGCGCTTTTACCCTTCACACTTTTCTCAGCCGCCTATCCCCTCACGCTGAGAAGTGTACCCAAATCCCCGCGGTCGAAGACGGGAGGTGGGGTCGTCATAAGGAGGTATTGCCAAAGGACGGGAGTGAAGCCTTGAAGGATCGACCGCGGAAATTCTGACGCGTTGTTTCACGGTCAAAACCCTGCCGTCACCATGCAACGATCCAAGGACGCGTTGGTAACGATTCAGTGACATCAGCCTGCGCGGCTGTTGTCGTTCTTCGCGCCCGGAGTACGGATAAAACCTATTTTCCGGCGGGCAAAACCTTTGCCGTCAGTACGCTCTCGACCGACTTGGGCAGTTGGTCTGCCTTCGCCAACAGCAAACTGACCTGCCAGAGTTGATCGTCCTTAAGCGTGCTGCGGAATCCGGGCATTCCCGACAGGCGAATGCCGTTGGCCACTTTCCAATAAGTCTCACCGGGCGGATCATCGGTCACGCCCTTTCCGTGGAAAAGCTGCGGCGGACGCGGAAACATCCCCGCCGCAATGGCCGTCTTCGACTTTTCGGGCAAACCGTGGCAGACCGCGCAATGCTCGACATACAATTCCGCGCCGGCCCGCAGATTCGGCTCGGTCGCCTCAATCGGCACGGTCGTGGGAATCTCTTTCTCCATCCGCGCGTGCAGAGCCGTCCGGGCCAGCCATTTCTCGAACGGCATGGGCTTGGAATCCGTTGCCACCGGCGCGTGGCCTCCCGCGAAATAAGCGTACGTCCCGCCGACCATCACCAACACGGCCAGGATAATTCCCACAATCAGCCCGAGAAGGAAACGATGTTTCATCAGGATCACCCTCTTTTCTTCCTCCGCGTTGGAGGCAGCCGAATGTTCCCATGCCGCACCGGTGCACGCCAGAACAATTCAGCCGGCGTGACGCCTGGGTAGTCTGTCAATCTCAGAATCGAGCGCTGATAGCCGTCGTGCCCTCCGCCTTCTGAATTCTGGATTCTGTCTTCTGAATCCAAGAGCTGCCTTTGTCACCTTCTTCTCACCTGTCTGTGACCCGAACGTCACCCGATCGTCACCGGCCGCGATCACCGGTTTCTCATCATGAACAGCAATTTCATGTCTGCGCGGAAACATTCGTCTGACGACGACGTGCTGGATCCGCTCCCGAGCATCCGAAAGAATCGGGATGCGATCGAGATCACCGTGGTGCTGGTGGCAATTGCGATTGTCATGGCGCTGTCCTTCTTCTGTGCGTTCAAGACGTCGACCGTGCCGCCGATGCTACCGTAGCAGCCGCCGTACGTCGCCGCACCGTTGCTGCGAAACCAAAACATCGCAGCGTCTTATTAGATTCGTCTTCAAGGTGCGCAGGGCTTGGGAAGTCGTATGTAGTCGCACCCTTACCTTAATGGGTGCGCCGGGGGGCGGACGCAGGCGTGAAGCCTGCGGCTACATTGAGCTTGTGCTGCCCCAATTTGCTTTCAGTCGCTGGGCGTGCTAACGTTAAAGCGTCTCGGGTCGGCAGGCAGCCTGACGGATCCCCAATCGGCAGGCATCCCACAACATCGCCTCCGACCCCTGTGTTCCCAGTAGCAGTTCCGGCTCCGTGCCCTTCTTTCAATCTGACAGTTTCTCCAGCGCTTCCGCCAGCGAATCTACCGTCAGCACTCGCGTCTTCCTGTCATAATGAAAATGGGACATCACGTTGAAGCCGATGTCCTTGTGCGGGTCCGGCACGACGCGCACCACTTCGGTGATGCCTTTCTTCCGCATCAAATCCATGGTCGCTTCGATCTCTGGCGCGCAGGCGTAGTCCATCGAATCCAGCCCGCTCAAATCCGTCAACAACCAAAACCCGGGCTGGAGCGCTTCCAACGCGGCCGTGACTTGTGCCCGCCCCTGCGCCAACTCCGCGGGTCCGACGTCTTCCCGAAAGGTCATCAGCAGGAGATTGCGAGTCGGGTCGGTTCTCACTTCGAACATGCCGGGACGTTAAGATACCGGCCGCCACCGTACAAGCCCGGACGCGCGTTGGTTCTTCAGCCACGGATGGAGTGGTAGTACGATTTGGCTGTAGCGGCGGTCTATGACCGCCGACGTCTGGGAACACTGGCTCCCACGGCGCTCATACTCGACAGAGGCCGAGGGGCCACGGCACTCATAGAGTGCCGCTACAGTACAGGAGTTTGAAACTCTATCAGTATCCGGTAGGGACGACTTATCGCGATCCTATCGCCGCCCGGCTCTAGAGAAGAAATGTCGTGTTATGCGCCGCGACGATCAACGAGATGACGCCGATCGAGAAGAAGAACATCCGCTCGGCCAGCTTCGCCGCGTGGTCCGTGGACCCCTTTGGAGAATGCTGATCGCGGGAGCGTTGAATCAAATAGCAGCCGAGAAAGATCGCGGGCGTGGTGACGAGAGCTTCGTAGGCGATCAAGCCCCAATGCGGACCGAGGAACTGGAAAAGCTGCGCCGTCCCCACCTTGGCTTCGGTGGCGAATCCCTTCCTGAGAGCGACCCAGGTCGTTGCAAAATCCACGGCCCGACCAAAGGCGCAGGTCGCGACCGCCAACGGCATGCTCAGATATTTCGCTGCCCGACACTCCGACCGAACGACACTCATTCCCTATACCCTAACTCCCACCCCCTGTCCGACAATTTATTGTACCAAGAATGTGGTCGTCTTGCAAGTTTGGGAATTACAGGGGAGCGAGCCAGTGCAATCGGCCGGTACATGTTGCCGCAAGCTTACGATAGCCAAGGATGCCGTCAGGCTGATTCGCGTCTGGCATTCCCGGGAAGTCTAACGCGAGTCTTCGCTTCGCGTAGCTGATTTGACATCGGTTCCTTCGGGCCTAATGTTTTGTCGGCAACGGCGAACAAATTAACAAGAGGTGGCGAGTATGAGTGCGAAGGTCAGTCCTATTCCCAAAGGTTTTCGCACGGTCACGCCGTATCTGATGGTTCACGAGGCGGATCGAGTGATTGAGTTTCTCAAACAAGCGTTCGGTGGCACCGAAACGGTCCGGCATGTCGCCCCCGACGGTGCGATCATGCATGCGCAGGTGCAAATTGGAGATTCGACGGTGATGCTCGGTGAAGCGCGAGGCGAATGCCAGCCCAGCGCCGCTTCACTCTAACCTGTACGTTCTCGACGTCGATACCGCTTATCAACGCGCCCTGCGGGCCGGCGGTACCTCCATGATGGAAGTCTCGGACCAATTCTACGGCGATCGTAGCGGAGCGGTCCAGGACCCGGCCGGTAACCGCTGGTGGATTGCAACCCACCAGGAAGACGTATCGGCCGAGGAGCTTCAGCGCCGCATGGATAAATTCTCCGAGCAACGTCAGGCCGAACAAAAGCAGAAAGCCGCCTGAGCGGCTTTTCGCCCCCTTGGGCGACCTCACTTCTGTTTGAGTCCGTCGCGAAAGGCCATCGCTTCGAGTTCAACGCGGATCGCGTCTTCGACGGGAATCACGGGGCGCGCCTCGAAGACAAACGCGGGCAGCATCGAGCAGAACTTGTGAACGGTCGTGGGATCGTCGCAGTCCACCAGCATATGCCCGCCCCATTCGCCCACGCGAATCACGAACACTTCAATTTTGAAATTGGCGGGCGCTTTCCAGGGGCGGAACACCTCCAGAATCCGCTTTTGGGCATTCTCGTATTCCAACGGCGATCCTTGCGGACGTTCGTACCAAGTGATCATGTATTTCATGGGTACACTCCGTGGTCAAAGGTTCACTGCGACGCGGCGACATTACGGCCACCGCCCTCCATGGTCAACACATTTGCGCCCCTGAAGCCTGCGGCTACAATGCACGCACACCGCCCTAATTTGCTTCGGGTTGTTTGTCGTCTCGGGTCGGCAGGCGTCCCACAACATTGTCTCCGACTCCTGCGTCCAGCCCATAGGCAAAACTCGTAATAGACCGTCAGCATCTCGCGGAGCCATGAATCATCCTCAATTCATTGTCGTCTGGATTGCAGACTCGCTGTAAGGGCTTAAACTTTGGTTGTGACAAAGACAAATTTCGCGAGATGGTTTCGTGCCGTCAGCAGCGCCGTCCTGCTGGCTGGTGTCGGCCTGTGGTCCGCTGGTTGTGCCGTGGAAGAGCCCGCGTATCCGCCCGGACCCTACGGCTATTACGATTACTATTACTATCCCGATGACGACGTGTACTTTTATCCGCCAAGCGGTTTCTACTTCTGGTTTGGCGATGGATACTGGCATCGAGGCCATCATCTGCCGCACGGGTATCGGCTCCATGAAGAGCATCGCGAACCGTTGCACCTGCATTCCCCTCGTCCGTGGACGGAACACCGGGGAGGACATGAAGAATTCCACGGCGAGCCTGGTCACGACCACGGGCACGAGTGATTCGTAACGTCGCTACATGATGAGAACGTCTACGGCGGGCTCGGCTTACGGGGGCGTGGGGAGAAGCCGTACGTAGCCGCACCCTTTATGGGTGCGTGGGTTGGAAGCCGTACGTAGTCGCACCGTTGCTGCCCATCACCCCTCAGCGTCTCGTCCGACCCGGCTTACGGGTGCGGGGATGGGACGCAGGCGTAAAGCCTGCGGCTACATCTTCGGTAAAGGGACAATTCCTCTCCACACAAAAAAGCCGCAGACCGCGTCATGACGGTCTACGGCTTGGAGTTAAATGCGAACAGCTCAGGTGGTGGCGGCGGTCGTGTGGTTGCGGCTTGGCGACTTGGCCGTGCCGATTACGACGTCGAATCCGTACTGTTGGAGCACTTCCTCGTTGCCGGCGTACTGTAGCAGCAACTCGTCGCGCACATAGTTCACGAGATTCAAGATCGTGTCGGGTGTGGCGGCGTTCTGCCCATCGGCGATGCCGAGCGCGGTATCGCGTCGCTGACGCGCAGCCTGCGCCTGTGCGTCGAGGTTTTTGCTGTCAGTATGATTGCTGGCCGCTACCTCGGTCAGTTCCGTCAGCTTATGGATTCTCGCGGCGTCCAGCTTCTCGTTTTGGCCGTCGGCGTAATACTTGAGAATACTCTGCGCCAACTCAATGAACTTGTCCGGATTACGATACGGAATATCTACACGGATTGTCTTTCGTGCCATTGGTCATCTCCTCATGTTTGTTTTGGGTTTGCTCACGATTGAATCCCGTTGCACCACCCATGCCGTCGGCAGACGAGGCCGGGGCAAAGCGCCTCAGATTTTTCCCTGGAATCCCGGACCGTGACAGAAGCACGTCGGTCCTAACGAAAAGCACGTCAGCGGATCGAGCTACAACGCCAGAGTTTTACGAAAGAACGTTCGAGGAAGCAAGTCGAAGAACCGAGTATTTCACTCGGTGATCCGAGTTCAAAACTCGGTCGTTCCCGGCGCGGGGAGTTGTATCGAGAATGAAACTCGGACGATCGAGAATCATTCTCGGATGACGGAGTTGTACACTCGGGCGTTCTCCCGTGACGGTCCGGCGCGAGAGTTTCGTCCGGGGACGTTCTCCCGTGTCACCGGGACGTTCCGGAATGGGGGAAAGACGGACTTTTTTTCTGTGCGATTCTTTGTAGAAACCGCTCGCCCAATAACTTACGCACGATGGTTTGTTCCGTCCACTTTTGTGGTAGGTCGGGCGTGCCTTGCCCGCCTGCGGCGGGTAAACCCCAGCGCGCCGCACTCCCGCACGGTGTTATTCCGAGCTTGTCGAAAGCCGAGTCCGACGGAGCCGAATCGGATGACTCGCCGAGAGGCCGTTGTTGTTTACGGCAAACGCTGCAGGATGTGCTTCCGCAGCAAACGCCGCTGTTGTCCGCGGCAAATCTCAGTCGTTAAAAGACCGGCACACCGTCGTCTTGCATTCCGCGCGTCGTGCCGGTATGCTCTGCGCATGGTCAAGATCAACGAGAAATATGTTACTGATCGCCGGGGACAACGCACCGACGTGGTGCTGAGTCGCAAAGACTATGCCCGTCTTATGGACTACCTCGAAGACCTCGAAGATCGATTGGAGATTCGCAAGCGCAAACGCGGTGCGAAATTTGTTGCCTGGGAGACCGCGAAAGCCCGCTTTAAGACCACGTGAGACCTTGAGCTATCAGGTTCTCATCGAGCGTCGCGCCCTGAAAGAACTCTCCAGGTTGCCGGCGAGCATGACCGCCCGCATCAGTGTCGCCATTGACGAACTCCGCACGCAGCCGCGCCCTCACAACTCCAAGAAGCTTTCCGGCAGCCACGACCAATGGCGAGTTCGCGTCGGCGACTATCGCATTCTCTACGAGATCAACGATAAGGCTCGCGAGGTGCGCGTGTTTGCGGTTGGCCACCGTCGCGAGATCTACCGCTAGAGACGGAGCGCCGGGCCGTTCGCATGTCCGACGTTGTCACCCTGAGCTTGTCGAAGAGCCGAGCGCTAGCGAGACGCTGAGGGGTAATGGGCAGCAATCTCTGCCGTCAAATCACCCTCACCCCATCATACTCCCGGCAATACCGCTCGACCTGCTCCCACTTGTCCCGCCGTAGCCTTGCGCGAAGGAGGACGTCTCGCAGGTGAAAGTCGTCAGGTAAGCTTCGTCAGGCGATTCAGTCTGGTTGTCGAACACGTCGACGACGTACTCATCCCGCTCCGGACGAATGTAAGATTTGACTAATCACCACTACTGCTAATGCTGTCCAAGCATCTGCTCCATCATTTTCTGTTGTTCTTCCATCAAGGGTGAAGCGGAAACGTGGAATTTTGCGAGGCTCCAAAGCGGTCCCAGCATGATTAACGCACAGAGTACCGCGACCCCGGCAAGCAACGCCAAGCCATGCTTGACGGAGCCCTTGCAGATTCCATAGACGCTGCAAAGCAATGCGCCAACTTGGAATGGAATCGCCAACGCGTAGCAAATCATGCTGGCGACGAGCCCCATGCGGAATAAAACCAATCCAACGATCATGAGCACCGTTGCGATGACGAGGCAATGGAGGCCGCCTTCGATTGATGGCGGTAAGAAAGGAAGCTTTCCCTGCTTCACGCGCGAGGGAACTGCTGGCTGTGGAAAAATTGGGGCCACTCTCACCGGTGTCTGCGGCGATGATGTTGTTGGGCGGCTGGGAACATAAGCCGGCTTTCCACATTTGGGACAGTCGATGGAGACACCCGCTCCCTGCTCGTCGATCTCCAGTAGCTGTCCGCAATGCTTACAGTTGAAGGTGATGTCCATGCCGTGATTCTCCATTATCACTGCAGTTACGGAATCTCGAATGCTGTCACCCTGAGTTTATCGAAGGGTCTCAGTCGTGTCCATCATCTTCACCACCCGCACACCGCGCTCGACTTGCGAAAAAAAACCCGGTCACGGAGAACTTGAAGCCGAGCGGTCGCGCGACAAATAGAAAGTTCTCAGAACGACGATGCTTTCAAGTTTCAAGAGTTGACCCTGCCGGCAAGACCCTGCCGGCTGACGACGAGACGCCGCTGTCGTATGCGGCAATCGATGTCGCCGCGTTCGGCCTCCCATTCGGTCGGCGATAACTGCCTGAAAAGCGGGTCGAGCATGTTGCTCGCAAGCGTAAACAGACCGGGCGGGAAGTCAACAGCACATTCGGACTGCGACCGTTCTTGAAATTGGATCTTGATCCTTTGGCGTAAATAGGGATCGATCCGCTTGGATGGGAGCGAAGCTGCAGCGCGAGATAAAAGGATAATGCCCAAATGAAAAACAAATTGCTCAGATTCTACGGTTACCGGTGCCCAAGATGCGGTGACGAGACATGGCTTGCGGACATACCGGAGAAATTCATCTACTGTGCGCTATGCGACGGCGAAGGAAATCTGCGCGTCACCAAGACCCTGACGATACGTCGCGGCGACGTCGAGATGGAGCTAGTCGGCTACCGCACCGCCCAGACGCCGCGCTCGACTTGCGAGAGGAAACCGCGGTCGCGGAGGACTTGAAGCCGAGCGGTCGGGCGACACATAGAACTTTCACAGAACGACGATACTTTCAAGTTTCGAGAGTTGCCCCACCGCAGATCACCGGCGCGCGTTGGTAGCCACTCACTTCACCGTCCACACGCCGCGCCTGATTGCGACGACCACGACATCGCCGCGTGTCGTCCGACTCGACTTGCCGGAGAAAGCCGCACAGCTTGACCGACCAACCCGCTTCTGATTGAATCCCTGCATGAATGACAACCCTCCTCTCATCATTCACTTGCAATGGGACGGCCCGTACACGTGGCAGGAAACATGGAATGGAAAGGACAAACTGGATGGCCCGACTGATTATGGCATATACCAAATCTACGGATGCCATTTCGTTTACGGAGTCGACACGCTGCTCTACATCGGCAAGGCTAATCAACAGACGTTCGCGCAGCGTCTAAAGCAGGAAACACGCTGGGGTTATCATCAAGACCCCAAACGGGTCAGCGTCTATGTCGGCCGCTTCTCCGGTTGGGACGGTACGCCAAGCATGAAGTCTTGGGAGGGGCAAATCGATCTCGTAGAGAAGTTACTAATTATCGCGCACATGCCAGCATACAACGCTCAGAAGGAGCTTTCCGCGAAAGCAGATAAGGAGCTAAGGAATGTTCACGTTCTCAACTGGGGTTCATATCGAAGCCTCCTGCCGGAGGCGTCAGGCTTGCGCTATACATCCAAGTTTGATGACGAAACGAATTACAAGCCGTTCACTACCGGCTAGCGCCGAGCCTGCACGCCGCTTGACCGCTTCATCCGCCTTCGGATAGAAAGGGTCTATGGCAGCGAACGCGCCAACTGAAACCTGGAGGGATGTTGTCGCAAAAGCCATTCGCGATTTGGGTGGCGAGGCCAGCTTGAAAGCAATCAACGCCAAAATTGAGGGCCATCCCAAATGCGAAACCAATCCGACGTGGCGTGACACCATTCGGCGCGTTGTCCGGCAATACAAAATCTTCGTACCCATTGACCCGAAAAAGCCCACCGGCATTTACCGACTCGTTGAGCTTCCCAAACCGGCAGCCTCGCTCGCTGACAAATCGCCGGACCGTGAACAGGGAATGTTGTTGGCGTTAGGTGGCATATTCGCATACGGGACAGTCGCACCGAAGAATGATTGCAAGATGCGTAAGTTTGCTGGCAAACCTCTGTCCGACTACGCGAGTCTTAGAAGCGAGCAACGCGTCAACGCCAGTTTGAAACAGTTTCGTCTGGAAACAATCGACGCCACTTGGTTGATGGAAGAAAACGACTCGTTCTTTCCAAGGTATGCTTTTGAGGTAGAGAATAATCAAAACATTTCGGCAGCAATCTTTCGGCTGCTGCAAATTCCGTCGTCCATTCGGACGGAGTTGTTCGTCGTAGCGCCCGGCGAATCGGATGAGAAGCGATTCAAGAAACTTTTGCAGGCAGCTGGTGTGAGGAAGCATGCTGACCGATTCCACTATCTGCCATATAACGAACTGTCCAAGCTCTACGCCTGTGGCACTGAGTTCGACTTGCTCCGCCATCGATACCATCTTGAGTTCCACAGTTGAACCTCACGGCTTAACTCTCAAGACTTCCGTCTCACACCTCACGATGTGCGTAGTTTGAAGCTTCACGGATTGGGGGGTGTGCAACCACGCGGATTTCACGTCGGGATCCGCGATGGTGTGGACGACGCTGCCGGTACGGGCTGGAGCGACAGCTCTCACTTCGCTGGCACGTAGCCGCTCTCCCGGACCACCGCTTGACCTTCCGGGGAGACCAACCACGCGAGTAATTTCATCGCTGGACTCTTGGACGATTCGTCGGTCCGGTAGGCAGCGTACACTTCCGTCACGTAGGGATACTTGCCCGAGGCAATCGTCTCCGGGGTCGGCTCGACTCCCTCGATTGCGACCATGCGTGTGTAGGGGCTCAACGCCATGTAGTGTTCGTAGTAGTAAACCGAGTAGCCGAGGCTTTGCGGGTCTTGCGTCACGCGGTTGAAGGGTCCGGACATGGAGTTACTGAACATTCCCACCCACTTGTCTTTGGGCTCGGGGATCGGCCGTTGGTCTTTGGTGACGAGTGCGTCAAACAACTCGCGGCTGCCGGAATTCCGGTCGCGCCAGAGCGCTCGGATGGGCCGCGCGTCGCCGCCGACTTCGTCCCACTTCTGAATCTCCTCCGTGTAGATGCCCTGGATTTGCTGACGCGTAAGCGACCGGACTGTGTTGTTCTGGTTCACGATAAACACCAGCGCATCGCGAGCAATGGGCTGCAGTTCGATTTTGACGCCTTTGTCCTCGGCGAGCCTGGTTTCATCGGCCGACATGGCCCGGGCGGTCAGATTCAGGTCGCACCGGCCTTCGATCAGGTTTACGTAGGCGTCGTGGGTACTGCTGCTGGTCGCCAGGAGGCTGTTGATCATCTTTGCCACGCGATCTTGTTCGGGTCGCTGCGGCTTGGCCACCGTCCGCGAGGCGGCGAGGTTGAACTCGTAGTTGTCGCGACCGAGCACGGCCGGCCCGCTGCCGGGCACGGTATCCATTCCCAAGAGGAAGAGTCCTGCCGGCACGTTTGGCCGGTTGTGCCACGGATACCCGGTCGGCTCGGGGTAAATCCACTCATAGGCCGTGCCCAACACGTGACTGGCGATAATGACACTTAAGGGATGCGTGGAGGTCGAGCCGTCCACGCGTGGATACGTCAGCACATCGAATCCCAAGCGCCGCGCGCCCGGGCGCTCTTTCGTCGCCAGTTTCAGCAACTCGTCGTGCCGGGCCGCATAGAGCTGTCGTGCGGCCTCCGCGACAGCCTTCCGCGCCGCCTCGTCGGCGGCGGTGCGTTGCTGTTCGAGTTCCTGTTGCTTCTTCTCGTATTCCCGGTAGGCCTCGGTCGCGCGGAGTTTGGCGTACTGCTCCTGCAACGCTTGGCGTTCTTTCTCCTGCTCCTTGTACGTGGCGTTGATCTTCGCGTTCAGATCCGCGATCTCCTTGCCGACCGGCGTTTCGTCAAGCTTCCGGAACTCGTCCTCGATCCGCTTGGCCTCGTTCATCGAATCAGCCGGTTCCGCGGGCGAGCCGGGCTCTGCCAGGGCAACGGTGCAAACGACGACAGATAGACACATAACCAGCCAGTTCCTAATTGCCTTGATTGGCGCCCGCTGTCTTGACGGCGTATGGAGAAGGTTGAACTGGAGTGTCCGGCGATTCATGCGGCCAAGTCTATTTCGCCAAGAACTGGCAGTCAAGGTGCCGAGTTGTTGCCGGGCGTAGCCGACGCTGAAGCCGAGTTCGACGAGACGCCGTTCGTTGTCCAACGGCAATCATGTCGAAACAACCTTCGGGATATTTCGCGGAAATCGCATCGAAGCCGAGTGCAGCACTGGCTGCACGAGACGCCGCAACATCGTTTTGCGGCAAATGGAAAGGCAATTGCCTTGGTAGAGCCAAATTCCATGCTCATCATCGCGGTAGATGGGTTGAAGTGTTGTAGAGTGCGCTGTCCCCAGTGGCACGAGGCCGTCGAGGGGGCTCTTGCGGCCGAGCGGGGAAAGGAGGCGTTCGGGGTTTGTTGGATAATGGATCTTCTTAACACCGCAGGCAGGGACGCCTACGCTACCATTAACGACGGCAGACGACGCGCCTACGTCAGCAGACTTTGGCTGACTGCTGAGAACCGACCGCTGAGAGCTTCGCTTCTTCGCCTTCCTACCCATGATCAGGATCGATCACTTTTGATCGAAAATGATCAAGATCTTTTTTGTGGAAAAGCGTGAACGACGGAGATTCCTCCGCTGCGGACAGCGGACGCTACAACGGCTCCGCCGGGACAGGGGACGCAGGCGTAAGCCGAATGCCGCCCAAGCGGCTGAGACGCCGCCATGTTGTTTTGGCGGCAACCCTGCGGCTACAAAGACGTGGAGGTCGCAAAGGTCGGAGATTCTTCCGCCGGGACGGCGGACGCTACAACGGCTCCCCTGAGACACGGACGCAGGCGTAAAGCCTGCGGCTACAATCCCAGCGTCTTTCAGCACGGGAACTGACAACTGCTCCCCCTTCTCCTCAATTCGGCTCGACATCGGCCGGCCCGGAGACTATGAGGGAGCCAATCACTCAAACCAAGGAGAGCGCATTCATGAAACCATCCTTTGTGGCAGTATCCATCGCCCTGTTGCTGACCGCCGGGTCCAGTCGGGCACAAACCAACTCGTTCCAGGTGAAGATCAGCGGCACCATTACCTGCGATACCAATAAATTCCCGGTCAAGACCGCCGATCTGCTGTCGTCACCCAGCAACATCGTGGTCCTGACGACGATGGCAACGAACAATCCTGCCGGATTCTTCATGATCAGTATCGACGAGGTCGATCCCGCCATCACGGGAGGCGGAACCAATGTGGTGCGGCATCTGTTCGCGAATGGCTGGGACGGCGTCCAGGTGCGCAAAGGCAAGTTTACCAGCTTGTTGTTTGGTTACTATGGGCAGGTGACCTTCACCAACCTTCCCAGCGAGAACGGTGGCCTGATGATTGTCGGCAAGCTCAAGATCAAGAACGATGAAGTCCAGGGGCTTTCCGGCACGATCAACGGTTTCTGGAAACACCCGCTTTGGGACCCGACGAATGAGCCAGCGGCGCTGTTCAAGGGGACGATCAAGACCAAGGCGCCGGTGGACATACCGGTCCCCGTTCCGGTTTCGTGGGTGGACTAGTGTTGCGACACGCCGGCTTACGGGTGCGTGGGCGGGAGAAAGCTGTACGTAGTCGCACCCTTGACGGGTGCGGGGACGAGGCGCAGGCGTAAAGCCTGCGGCTACAGCGAAGCGCGGGACGGGGAAAGCCGTACGTAGCCGCACCCTTCACGGGTGCGCGGGGGACGAACGCAGGCAGGTGAACCTGCGGCTGCAAAACCACCTTTCCAATGAAGTTGCCCGCCGCGGATTGAAGGGAACGGCGCGAAAGTCGGAGCCATTTCCGCTCGGACGAGAGGCACTACAACAAATCCGCCGGGACGGCGGACGCTACAACGATTCTTTGAGTTTTACTGCTTGGGCATTGCCACGGCAGGGTCCGGTGGTGGTTCGGCGGAGGCGTGGTCAACCAGATACACCCAGCGTCCGTTGCGTTTCTCGGCCACCTCGGTAAAGCGCGCCAGAACCTCACGGGTCTTGCCGTTCGAGTTGTTCTCCAGCGTCAGCTTGATCGTGCCCCAGCCAACGGAGAGCTTGCCGGCCCGCTGGTAATGCGTCTCCATCAACTGCGCGTCCTGGATGGTCTCCTCGTGCAACCAATCCGTGTAGGAGGCGCGGATCGCCGCTTTGCCCCGATGCTCGGGCTCGCCCGGAAACCAAGCGATGGCATCGTCAGCGTAACACGCCACCACGTCGTCGACGGAATTGGTTTTCATCGCTTTCACCCACGCCTGGTCCACCGCCGCCCCGGTATCTTCCGCCCGCAACACACCGGCCAGTCCGCACCCGACCATCACCAGCATTAGCACACGACTTTTCATGACGCGCCTCCCGAAAGTTGAGTATTGTCCGAACGTCAGCGACTTGCTCGAGACGGAGATGATACCGGTAATGATTCCGAAACGCAATTCCTGAGAACTCACGAACTCCGCCGGGACGGCGGACTCTACAACTGCGTGAACGCTCTTCGCATTGACTTTGCGCTCGCGAACGATAAGGATTCCGGTCATGACCATTATCGACGGATTGGTCGCTGATCACCGGATTTTCCTGACGCTGTTCGACGAGATCGAACACGCGCTGCCCGACATGAAGACCGTGGGCGAAGTGGCTCTCGTGTGCCGGCTCCTGGCCGGGCTGCTCAAGAATCATGGCGCGATCGAAGACGACCTGGCCTACATCACTCTCGATCATATGTTGCATCAGCAAAAGCGGGTCAATCGTCTGCACCACGACCACCAAGAACTCGACGGGCTCCTGGAGGAAGCGGGAGCGATCAAGGATCTCCCGACGGCCCGCGCGCGGCTGCAGGCGGCCCTGGAGGCGTGTCGGGCCCACTTCGCAGAGGAGGAACGCCACGTGTTTCCGTTGATGGAGAAGACGCTCCAGCGCGAGACGTTGGTAGTGCTGGGAAAGATTTGGAAATCGACGGTGCGATGAAGGACGAACGGAAACATCTCGCTGCCGTCGGTGGAGCGTTGGCTGTCTCAGCCGAAATCCGAATGTCGAAGCCGAGTCCGCGAGACCTGCGCAGCAAATCCGAAAGGAACAGCAGGTCCGGCAAAGATGGGAACGGAGCTAATTCCGCCGGGACGGCGGACACTACAACAGCTTGGTTAATGCGAGGGTGGCAGTATCAAGACGCAGGCCAATAGGATCATAGGGGGGCCGTAACATGGCTGAGAATCAACCACCCACCGAAATGGAGACGAAAGATTCGGGGAACAATCTCACCGCCGCTGAATTGAAGGCCATCGAGGAGCACAAGTATTACCTGTCGCAAAAGCGTGGGGTCGAGGTGACCATCGAGGAGGCCATTGCCGATTTCATTCAGAATATTGCGGAAGCCTGGCGGAAAGAAAAGCTGAGACGGGACAATCTGGAGCAGCGACAGGAGATTGAGCGGCACAAGTACCTGCGCTCGATGCAGGAAGGGCGGGACATCGGCAAAAGCTCGGCCGCGGAGGAATGGTGCCAGAAATACGCCCACATCTGGCGCGCGGAACGTGAATCCCTCGAACGAAACGGTTTCAAGACATTGCTGGTGACGGTCCAGAACGAGGAAGGACTGCATTTGCGGCCGGTTTCCTCGGTGGCCGAACTGGCGTCGAAGTTCGATTGCGACATTTACGTCCACCGCCAGGGCATGACGTACTACAATTTCCTGCTGGAGGGATGTCCTTACATGAACGTGCGCTCCATTCTCGGTCTGTTATCGCTGGGAACAGCCCTCGGAGATAAACTCGAGTTCATTGCCACGGGTTCCCAAGCCGAACAAGCCTTGCAGGCGCTCAAGGAATTGCTGACAGAGCGGAAGCAGTAAAGTGGAACGGGCGTCTCGCCCGTTCTCCCGTCCCGGCAAAGGGCACAGGTAACACCCAACAGCACAGGCAGAGACGCCTATGCGACTGGAGGGAGGCTTGGTCAGCGCCGTTTCCTTTTGACTTTTCATGCAAAACACCTAAGTTGCCGCCCATAGTTGGTGACCAGGCGTGAGCGGTAGGCAGGTAATCGGAACTGAAACGTTCAGCGAATCCAAGCAAACCGAAAGGAGAGCAGCAACCATGAAGAAAATCATCATCACCGCAGTCGCATTGATCGCAGCCTTGTCCGTGGTGCGGTCGGGTCAGGTCAAGGCCGTCAGCAGTCCCGTCAAACCCGTTCCACAAGCCAAAAGTGGGGTAGCCGTCGCTTTTGCCAATGTGGATATCCTTGATGGAAGCATTTCGTCCTTTGGGGGCAAAGGCACAAAATCCGCCTTTGTCAGCAACACCGATAGTAATTCGTACGCCGAGGTCACGTTCACTGGCCATTATCCACATCTCACGACACCCGGATCTGTCGTTGTCAACGCCACCTGCCAATCAACAAGTTTGGGCGTGGCGAGCGCCAATGTTAACAGTGTCAGCCCGACGCAGCTCGTGATAACCGTTTATGGCTGGATCAGTAATACCGGAACGCCTGATAACGAGACCATCTCCGTAACGGCGTTTCTCGGAAATTTCCCACCGCCCTTTTAGGCTGCGTCCGTTATCCGCCGAGCATTTTGGCGATAATGAAAACTATAATGGCGCCGCCAATGCCTCCTCCAAGAAGGAGGTAGAGTAATGACCAACCAATGGCGGCGAACATCGGGATAAACGCTGCGATCGTCATGCGATTTATTCTCCTATTCTCTTGAGTCACCATCGCCGGGCGCCGTTCGAAAGCTATGGGTGGATTGCCTGATTCAAAGGAGGGCGAAAAGGACTAACCGGCTACGCATCTTTTGCCCAGTGGCAAGGCGAGCTTTGTGCCCTTTGCGGGAAGATTGAATCTGATATACTCCCGACGACTTAGGAGCGCCCGTGGTTGCGCGGGTGGGAAGGTTGTATGTAGCCGCAGCCTTCATGGCTGCGCGGGAACGGGGCGCAGGCGTAAGCCGAATGCCGCCCAAGGGGCTGAGACGCCGCCATGTTGTTTTGGCGGCAACCCTACGGCTACAAAGGTTTGGGGGGACGGGACGCAGGCTAAAGCCTGCGGCTACAAAGGTTCAGGGAACGGGACGCAGGCTGAAGCCTGCGACTACAGTTTTGAGGTGAGTTTCAGGAGGCGTGGAGATATGGCAAAGTTTCAGTTACCAGATGCGTTGAAGGCGGCTGTGCCTCAAAATATGTGGGGACGGATTCTGGCGGCGACACCCGTGGTGATGACGGTGATTGCCACGGCTTTGGCGGGATTGGCTTCGAGTGAGATGACCCGCGCCCAGTATGGCCGCTCTCTCGGAGCGCAGCAACAGTCCAAAGCTGGCGATCAGTGGAATTTCTTTCAGGCGAAACGGCTGCGGAGCGCGTTGCAAAAGAATGCGCTCGATATTCTCCAGGGCACGACCGATCTGCATCCGTTCACGGCTCCCAATCTCGATCCGCAGACGCTGGCGGCATTGACGAAAGGCGAGTTGCCACCCATGCCTCCGGCCCCTGTTCTGGATCCCAGCATCAAGACGGCACTCGTGGCCGTCGAAAACCAGAAACCGGATGAGGAGACGGCCAAGCTGCTGATGCAGGTGAAGGACAAGACTCTCGCGGAAGCAGTGCAGGCCGCGCAGGACCGCGCCCAGGCGTTCGATAAGGCCACCAGTCCCATCAATCAGGTTATTGACCAATTGGACAAGAGCCTTACCAGTGGCGAAAAGACCATTAGCAGGGATTTCACCGCGGCGCGGTTGCGGTACACGGCGGCCCGGTACGATGCCGAGGCGCGGTTGAACCAGGCGATTGCGAATTTGTACGAGTTGCAGGTGCGCAGGAGCAACACCGAGGCGGAACGGCATCACCGGCGCAGCCAGCAGTTCTTCTTCGGAATGCTGACAGCGCAGGCGGCGGTGATCATCTCGACGTTCTCACTGGCGGCCCAGAAGCGGAGTCTGCTCTGGTCGCTGGCGGCGGCGGCGGGCGCGGCGGCGATTGCGTTCGCGGTGTATGTGTACCTGTTTGTGTGACAGTTCTCCCGCGAATAACGTGAACCTGACTCAGAACCGCCAACAAAAATGTAGCCGCAGGCTTTAGCCTGCGTGAGAATTGCTCACCCGTAAGCCGAGTCAGATGAGGCGCGTTTTCCGGACGCACCCGTAAAGGGTGCGGCTACAGAAGGGGCGGTTTTGACCACGAATGTTCTTGTCGCCGCTGGCGGTTACTGTCCCCGGTGCACCGTCGTGGACGTCATCGTGATCGAGTCGATGTATTGCAGCCACCGCAAGCCGACGCGGATGCGGGCGCGGAGTTGAAAGCCTGCCAGGGGTTTGACGCTGTAGTCATTGGCGCCGCTGTCGAGCACGGCCTCGATATCCGCCACTTTGGTCGAATTCCCCAACACATGGATGTACACGTAGGGCAACATGTATTGGGCGCGGATGGACTGGCACAATTGCGTGGCGGGAAACATATCGCTGAAATTCAGGTCGGTAATGATGTAGCGCGGGTGACGATATTGGAAATTGTCCCAGATTTCCTTGGCGGAATGGAACGGCAACACCTCGAACCCCTCGGTCACCAACTCGGTTTCAAGGCGGGAACTCTGCAACGGCCTGGCGATGGCCAGGCAGATCGGGAACTTCAGCGGGTTGGCATTCTTCTGCATAAGAACAACGATGCGATGATAGCATTCTCGTCAAGTTTTGGCGAGGACGAGGAAGCGCAAGCGAAGCATTAGTGAATCTGACCGGTAGCGGTGAGAGCAGCGCCTTCCCCCAAGCCGTGGGGGAGGGCGGACGCGCAGTCGTTTGCGCAAGCGAGTAAGGACATCTGACTACGGGTATGGCGCTGTACGTGTTCGTTCTCTGATGGTTTGTTTTTTTCTGCAATTTCTCGGAAACCAAGTGGAATTTGGCTTGTGTGACCGTGAAGAACCCGCTAAGGTACGAAACTTGCCTCAACTCACGACGGGAGAGGCGAATATGGGACTTAAACGAGAGGACTCTGGGATGAATGGGAAAGCAATTTTAACTGGTTCTCTTCGTTTGCTCATCGCCACGGTTCTCTGCCTCGCCGCTCTTTCCGCCCAAGCCCAGACCAATGTGCGGATCCGCGTGATGGCGTCCAATTTGACCGGCGATAGTCAGTACTATGGGACGCCGGAAATTGACATTCTGCAGGGACTGAAAGCGGACGTGGTGGCCATCCAAGAGTTCCAGTACTCCAGCATAACGAGCAATGGCGTGAATACTCCGGCGGCGATCCGAGAGATGGTGGACAGAGCATTCGGAACCAACTACTTCTATTTCCGCGAAAACTACACGGCCAGCGGCGACATCCCAAACGGGGTCATCAGCCGCTACCCCATCCTTTCCAGCGGTTCGTTTGTGGACACGCAAGTTGCCAACCGCGGCTTCGCCTGGGCGCAAATCGACCTGCCGGGCACAAACAATCTTTATATTGTCAGCGTCCATCTGCTGACTTCCTCCTCCGGTGCGCGCGCCACGGAAGCCAGCAACCTGACGACGCTCATCCATGCGAATTTCCCGAGCAATGCTTGGATTATCGTGGCTGGCGATTTCAACAGCGATTCCCGTTCAGAGGCCTGCGTAACCACGTTCAAAACCTTCCTAAGCGACTATCCCATTCCGGTGGATAATCTCGGCAACTCCAATACGAGCGGACCCCGCAGTAAGCCCCACGATTATGTTCTGCCGAGTTTCCCGATGACGAACTTTCTCACATCAGTAGTGTTGCCTTCTCACACTTTCCCTAGTGGTCTGGTGTTTGACTCTCGCGTGTATACGCCTTTGAGCGACGTGCCGCCGGTAGTATCCACAGACTCCGACAACGCCCAACACATGGGCGTGTTCAAAGATTTTTTTGTGCTGGACTCACTGGTGCCGGGAACATTGCTCTCAGTGACTCCGGTCGGTGGCCTGTCCAGTTCGGGTCTCACCGGAGGGCCATTCAATCCTACCAACCAGATTTATAGTCTGGCGAATTCCGGCACTTCGAATATGAATTGGGCCGCCACGAAAACGGCTGGTTGGCTGACGATTTCCCCCACGAATGGCACTTTGGTCAGCGGCGCCAGCACGAACGTGACAGTCTCCATCAACAACACTGCCGAAAGCCTGTCGGCGGGTAGTTATTCGGACACGGTTATCTTTACCAACAAAACCGATGGCGACGGCAGCACCACTCGTTCCGTGAGCCTGACCGTTAATGCCACTGCTCCCGAGATCGTCACCAATGGCTATGCATTGACCGCTGAGAACTGCGCGCCCGGCAATGGCGTTGTGGATCCGGGCGAAACGGTAACGGTCAACCTCTCCGTAAAGAATACCGGCAGCGCTGACACTTCCAATCTTGTGGCCACGCTGGTCGCCAGCAGCGACGTGTTGTTACCCAGCGACCCGCAAACTTACGGCGTCGTTTCGACCGATGGCACGCCGGTGTCTCAACCCTTCACTTTCACCGCGGGCGGCACCTGCGGCGGCACCATCACTGCCACTCTCCAATTGCAGGATGGGGCCACGGATCTCGGCACGATCGACTTCATCATCCCTGTGGGAGTGACCAGCAACGTGTTCGCCCAGAACTTCGACTCGGTCTCGGCCCCGTCCCTGCCCGCGGGGTGGACGACCTCCGCCTCGGGCGCGCAATCGAGTTGGGTTACATCCACTACATCGGCAGACACGGCGCCCAACGCGGCTTTCTCGTCGGATACGAACAGCGTGGGCATCAACGAACTCGATTCGCCGTCGATCGCGATCAACAGCAGCATGGCCCAACTGACGTTCCGGCAGAATTACAGCCTAACCGTAAGCTCGACCAATTCCGCGCTCGGCTACGACGGTGGCGTGTTGGAGATCAGCATTGGCGGCGGCTCGTACACCGATATTTTGGCGGCGGGCGGCTCGTTCGTCAGCGGCGGCTACAATGCGACACTCAGCGGCGACTACAGCAATCCGTTGGCGGGACGATCGGCTTGGAGCGGCGACGCGGGCGGATTTGTCACCACGACGGTTAATCTGCCCGCCGCGGCCTCAGGGCAAAACATACAACTCCGCTGGCGCTGCGCGACGGGCAACACCCCGGCTCCCGTGACCTCGTCTGGCACGCTGGCTTTCTGGAACTTCGACACATTGAGCAACTCACCGACCACGAACGCAGCGAATCTCTTGGTGACACCTGTCACCACCAACAATCTTGGCTCGGGAGCAACGTTTACCTTCTTCGGCGGAAATCCGGGCTCAGCAACGGCTGCCGCCGGATTCACAACGAGTGCTTCGTTGCCCACACCCAGTTCCCCTTGCTTCGCTTTTTCCATCACGGTGTCGAATGGTGCGCAGGCGGACCTTTCTAACTTGAGCTTTGATGACCGTGCCTCCAGCACCGGCCCGACGAAGTTCGATGTCCAGATTAGTCAACAGGCGAATTTCTCCACGAGTATCTTCGACAGTGGAGAACAAAACTGGCATGGGGTCAACGTGTGGGGCACGGACAGCTTCCCGTTGAGCCTTTCCAATCTCACCGGGACGATCTACTTCCGACTCTACGGATACGCAGCCGGAGCCGGGGCCGGTACTTGGCGCATTGATAATCTGAACATTCAGGGCAGTGTGACCAGCGGCGGCGGCACGGTGGGCACCGGTTGGTACGTGGATTCGGTATCCGTTCAAGATGCTTTTTGCTGCACCAACATCCCCAACCCGCTCCTAGCTGACTTCAACGGTAGCCCGACCGAAGGTGCGGCGCCGTTGGCGGTCACATTCGACGATGCTTCCACCGGTACGATCACCAACTGGCTCTGGGATTTCGGCGACAGCAGCACGACCAATGTCACGACCAACTCGGTGGCGCATACTTATGCTGCGGGGACTTACGACGTGAAGCTGATCGTAGAAGGTCCGGATGGAGTGAGCACCAACACCAAACCGGGCTACATCACGGCTTGGACGCCATTCCAGACCTGGCAGGTCCAGTATTTCGGGAGCATCGATAACCCGGCCGCCGACGGCAGCGTCGATGCGGATGGCGACGGCCAGAACAATCTGGCGGAATATCTGGCTGGCACGGATCCGACCAATAGCATATCGGCGTTGCGCATTACCTCGGTGGTGCGTCAGGGCAATGACCTGCAAGTGACCTGGAGCACCGGCCTCGGGAAAACCGATGCACTGCAGTTTACTACGGGCACCTTGAGTGGCAGTTTTTCCACCAATTTCGCCGACCTGTTTGTGGTCACGAACACCACGGGTACAGTGACGAATTACCTCGATGTCGGCGGCGCCACTGGGGCGACGCGTTATTACCGGGTGCGGCTGGTACCCTAGGGTTGGATTCTGTCACGTTGAAACCGACGAAATGCCAAGGTATTGCGCTTTGCCCTGTGCGAAATGCTGTTATTATCAAGATAACGTGAATGAAAAGGCTGCTCCGAGCATCTAAATCCATAGAGGAGCGGGACTTTATGAAGCCTTTCTTAATGAGTTGGCTACTGGTTCTCGGTTTGGCAGTGGTCGCTGAAACCAGCCCTGCAGCCAATATGCGATACGACCGACAAGCGAATTCGCCGCAACAGCAGCAACAGGCTGGGCCTTCCACCCAGAATGCGCCTACGCCGAATCAGCAAACGCCGGTCTTTCGGCCGGATCAGCATTTTGAGCAAAATCGACCAGTGCCGAACGTCCGGCTCAAGCTGTCGGGCACATTGAACGTGCCTTCTGGAGTGCTCACTCCACCGGGCGTAGTCGGTACCCTGTCTCGCGAGAATCATACACCACGGCAAAACTTTGTCGGCGGCCAGAGAGATTTTCGAATCCATCACGGGGGAGTCGGCTCTGGTAATTTTCACCGCGAGCGAGGCGGAGGTGATTTCCACCATCGGCGCTCCAATTTCATCATTGTTTATGTGAATGGCGCACCTTGCTGGTATCCGGTGTATACGGCCTATCCGTATTACTACGATGCGCCCTTGGCACCGAGCTACGACAGTGGGGATTCCTCAGCGACCACTTACGTGCCTTCGGTTGAAGATGACGGCTCTGAAGCGCCATCGAGTTACGCGGATGTGGGGCGTGAGTGGGGACAGGATTTGCGACGGGAAGTCGCCACTTGGGACCAATTTGTTGACTACCTGAGAAGCTACATCGTTGGGGCGCCGCCCGCAGCCCAAGCCGATTTTCGCGAAGCGTTCATTGCCAGCTACGGCATCAACGGCGCCGCCGCCTACGATAAGGCAGCACAGCAGGCCGTCGGACCGTCCGCCCCAACGCCTAAAGTGATTACTCTTCAACCCGGTTCCTGATGTGGAATTGAACAACCTGTTGTAGGGTGCGCTGTCTCAACGCAATCTTAATTTCAGCGGGAACAGCCAACGTTGCATCGGCGTCCATCTCGGAATGCATCGCCCATTTCCTGTCCCCAGCCTTTTCATTGGCAGTTCCCCTACGCAACGGCTAATCTGCCGTTGCCCATGGTCGAAATCAGCATTCCGCAGATTGTTTTTGAAGACGATGACCTTCTGGCGGTGGATAAGCCCGGCGGGATGGTTTGTCATTCGGCGCAACGGCCTGAACAGAGTTCGCTGGCGGCCTGGCTGCGCGAGCAAGGGGTGAATACGCCGCGGATGATCAACCGGTTGGATCGTGAGACAAGCGGATTGGTGGTGGTTGCCAAAGACGAGCGCGCAGCAAGAATTCTGGGCAAGGCGGTCCTGCGGCGGGAGATTGAAAAACAATACCTGGCGATTTGTCACGGTGACCTCGAGCAACAACAAGGAATCATTGAGCAACCGATTGCAGTGAGCCAGACGGCCGCCGTTTACACCAGGCGCGTCGTGGACGCCGTGAATGGCAAACCGAGCGTAACGGAATTTGAAGTCGTGCAGCGGCTTCGGCATGCACCGGCAGAGACGCCCGCGCCACCAGAGCCAGGCTTTTTCTCGGTCGTGAGGCTAAGACCGCGGACCGGGCGGGCGCACCAACTCCGGGTGCATATGGCCTGGTTGGGACATCCGATTGTAGGCGACAAAATATACGGACCGGACGAAACCTTGTACCTGCAATTCATCGAACATGGCGTGACGACGGAGATGCTGGGAAAACTGTTGATGCCGCGGCAGGCGCTTCATGCGGAACGCGTGACGCTGCGTCATCCCCAAACGGGGGCACGTTGCGAGTTTGAGGCACCGATGCCGGAGGACATGCAAAGCTTCATCGAGGAGCATCGGTAAATGCGCGCCGTGCTGGCCAATGCGCGATTCCGTCGCCTGTGGGTTTCCGCCATGGGGGTGGCTCTCGGAGACGCCTTTATGCAGATGGGGTTGCTCGAGTTGTTTCGGAGTCATCATTATGACGAACGCGTTGAAACAGCGAAGATGTTGTTGGCGGTGGCGTTACCGGGATTTTTGTTGGGACCATTTGCGATGGCCTATCTCGACCGGTGGCAGCGGCGAAATGTGCTGATCGTTAGCGATGCCTTGCGGGCCCTGGTGGTGGTGATGATTGCGTCCTGGCTATTGCCGCTGGTGACGGGACGCCTGGAACAGGAGCATTTGTTCGTGGTTTACGCGCTGATTTTCCTGATCGGGGTGCTCACAACTTTCTATTATCCGGCCCGCTCGGCCCTTGTGCCGAATTTGGTCGCGACAGACGATCTGGTACCGGCGAACACGTTGTTTGCCGCCAGCCTCGCGGTGGCGACGGTCGGCGGACGGGCGTTAGGTGGATTTGTGGCCGAAGTGATGGGTCTGGAATGGGCGGTGATGGCGAACGCGTTCGCGTACATCGCGAGCGTGATCGTGATTTGGGGGCTGCATGTCGAGCCGCATGCGGATTCTCTGGCAGCCGGAGGAAAGGCCAATGCTGGATGGCACGACCTGAAGACAGGCTTGGTCTATCTGGTTCAACATCGACTCGCATTGCCTTTGGTGATCTTGTCGGCGTTGTTCGCCTTCCTGCTGGGGGTCTTGGTGGTGATTTTCGTGGGGTTCGCCATGAACACACTCCAGCTCGGCACGGGCGGTCTCGGCTATTTGCTCGGAGCTGGCGGCGTGGGAGCCGCGCTGGGCATCGCCGCGTTCGGGCGCGGCAAGCCGTGGACCCGGGCCAGTTGGCTGCCGTTCGTGCAATTGGTCGTTGGCGGCGTGGTGATGCTGCTGATGAGCCGGTGCCGTAATGTCTGGCTGACCGTGCCACTGGTGGTTGTGCTGGGCAGCGTCTCGGCGACAATTTTGATTCACATCGATGCGAAACTGCAGGAACAGGTCGCAGATCAGCGGCGGGGCGCGGTGTTTGCCGCGCGCGGAATGCTCACTTCGCTGGCGATGATTGTGGCGTTTTGGCTGCAGATTGAAACGAAGATCTTCCGGGATACAGCGCCGCCGACGGTATTGTATTGGCTCGGAATTGGTTCGGTTGGCGCCACCGTCTTGATGGCTTTGCTAATGCTGAGCCGCCGTCGCCAACCGGGGACAGCTTGACCCAATTACGAGACCTCGGTACAGTTTTTGCAGTGTACAGATCCGCATAGTGCAGCAAGGAACGCATGCTCCAGTACGTCCTCTCATTTGTGGCGGGCAAAGATCATGGACGTGAATTCCCTTTGCCGCCCGACCTGAGCATTGTGATCGGTCGCGTCAGCGACGTCGATCTGCTGCTCTTGGACGAAAAAGTCTCGCGCAAACACGCCAAGGTGGTGACTCATGGCGGCAAGGTCTTAATTGAAGATCTCGCGTCGAAAAACGGCACGTTCGTCAACGGCGAGCGGATCCGAACGAAGGAACTGAAGGAAGGCGATGAGATCGTCATCGGCACCTCGAGAATCAAGTTGTTGTCAGTGGACAAGGCCGGTCCCCGCACGCCTTCGTCCCTGGCGGGGGAGCTTTCGCGGCGCGCCGCCACGGGCGTGCCGGATGAAACGGTGCCGCTGATTGCCGGATCGATTCGCGAGATGCCGTTGCCGGACTTGCTGCAACTCTTCGCCAACTCACGCAAGAGCGGCGTCCTGACGATCAAGTCGGGCGATACCGTAGGAAGGATTTACGTGCGGGACGGGCAGGTCTATTCCGCCGGATTGGACGGTCATCCTACCGTGCGGGCCTACAAGGCATTCTACCGGATGTTCACCTGGACCGATGGCAAATTCGAGCTGCACTCGCCGGCCAAACCGGACGTGCTCGAAGAGATCACCGAATCGACCACGTCGCTGGTGTTGGAGGGAATGCGTCAGTTGGACGAGATACGGTTATTGGAAGCGAAACTGCCGCGGTCTGGGGCGCGGCTGGCTGTGGCCGAGCCGTTGCCGGGCAACCTGCGGGATTTGGCAACGGAAGAAATCCAACTCTTCCAACTCGTGCTGCATCATGGGTCACTCGAGGCCGCGATCGACAGTTTCACGGGAACCGATTTCGAGGCGTACACCTGTCTGCTCGGGCTGATGCGGCGAGGATTTGTGACGGTCGGGTAACGGCTACCGCTTTTTCGGGCGATAAGGCGTGTAGAGATTGAAGTAAATGCCGCAGAGCGGACGGTCGCTGTCGTTCTCGCTCAGCATGATGGTGACGTGCCGGTCCAGCGCGATGCCGTGGCGCAAGCCCGGCGCCCGATTCTCGAACGCGTTAATCGCCTTGCCCATGAGCGACTGCAGGCTTTTCAGGAATTCGTCGGGTGTTTTCTCCACGCAGATGACGAACTTGTCATAATTGCGGGCCGCGTCGTCAATTTCCTGCTGAAAATCTTCGATTTTTAGCGCCATGATCGCGTGATTATTATCCCACCGGCCGCCGGTCCGCAAGAACGCGCGCGGGCAAATGCCTCTACAGCTCAGTTGGGCAATCTCTAACAAGCTTCTCCGGCTCCGCTCCGAAGAGAAAGCCGTTTCAGGACGTCTCCGCATCAGACTTAGTGGAATTCGATATCGGTAAAGGTCGATTTGGTGAGCAACAACGCGTCGTGGCTCAGAACAAAAAACCCGACGACTCCTTCTGCGGCTGCGAACTCTGGCAGGTCAGCCGACTGTCTGGCAAGAGGTTGAGCCCCGGCATCTAAAGCCGTGGCCTCAAAATGTGTGCCGTTGCGAACCAGACGAAGTGCTTGCGCCTTTCCTTGAAATGACAAGCGGGTTTCCGTGATCCGTGCTCCGGGTTGTCGGCGAAACGCAAACGTGCAGGTGCCGTCGGGGAGCAGGCACGTGATGACAATTGGCGCGTCGGCTTTCAGACTTGTGCGATACATCAGTCCAGCTTTGGCGTAGGTGTGTGTGTCGAACGGCGGAGTCACCGCTGCGCCAAGTTCGAAATGCTCCTCGGCCTTTCGCCAGACGAAATGGCATTCGTCGTTTCCCTCGAACACGTCGCGTCCCCCGCCAAACATGACCACGCTGTCATTGGTGAGCACGTGTTGTCCTCCCTTGACAAACGGTTGGCCGAGGTCGGCGCTCTTCCAACCGTCTGGCGGCACGTCCTGGGGCGCCGGTCCGGAAATGATCGGGTATTCTCGCAGAGCCAAAAACGGAGCCTTAACGCTGGTCAGTGCTTGACGTAATTCGTCGTCCTGAGCGTAATCCATTGTCCCAAGTTTTTTGAAAAAGCTTTCGATCTCATCTTTCGAAGCCGTACGAAAGTCGGGAATCGAGAGCGGATCGCGGTTCGTGACCATGTACCAGTTATCGGGCTGACAACCACTGTCGTGCTTGACGATTTTGTAGGACCACATGGTTGCCGCCCAATGGTTGCTGGCGGAAATATCGTAATACCGTCGCATCATGGCGGAGCCGCCCGCCCGCTCAAATACCACGTTGAACTCACCTGCCAAGAAGGGGACTTCCCATTGCCGGAGCAAATCGGCCGTGGCACGCAAGTCGCGGCCGATGAACCGGGCGTGAACATCCGGTGTTCTCTCCCCGCCTCCAAATACGCCCGGGTAAAAGTGCTCGGTGTAGCCGATGTTGTCCCATCCGCGCGAAGACGGTGGCCCATACATCATAATCCCGTGCTGCGAACCCGCACAGAAGATCAAATGCTTTTGATCAACTTCCCGGACGGCATGAACCAATTGATCCATGGTTTCGACGAGCGTGGCGTCGTTGTCCACGCCATACGGCTCGTTCAGCAAATCGTACGCGGCGATTGTTGGATTCTCCCGGTAACGTTCGGCGATTTTTTTCCACAGGAATGCAGCTCGTTTTCGGTTGTTCGGCTCCCAAAGTTTGTTCTGACCGCTGTGACCGGTGCATTGGTCGGTGCTCTGCCCGCCGGGAGCCCCATGCATATCGAGGATCACATAAATCCCGGCTTCCGCGGCCATCTCGACGGCGCGATCGAGCCATCGAAAGGCGTCCGGACGAAGTTTGTCGGGCGCGGCATCGTCCTGCAGCAACGTGTAGTTGAACGGCAGGCGGACTAAATTGAATCCCCAGGTCTTGATGATTTTGAAATCGCGAGGGCGGATCCAATACTCCCGAAAAACATCCAGCAACCGATTCTCCTCCTGCGCCCCGAAGCGTTGCTTTAGCAACGCTTCCATCTGCCACTGGTCCTTGGGGTCGCCGCTGCGCCACATCTGCATCATCCACATCTCGTTCAGAAGCCAGTTGCCCAAATTGCAGCCGCGCAGCGTTACGGTTTGCCCCTGGTTGTCAACGATCGCCGCACTCCTCGCGTGAAGTTGTGGAAGTGGTGTCACCGTGGGGGAAACTGCGGTGGCGCTATGACAGGCAACCAGCGGTCCCAAAGAAAGAGCCACGGCAATGGCTGTAATTCGCTTCGAAACAGGGAATTTTCGGATCATGATTTTAGCCTTTAATACCGGTCATTGAGATTCCTTCGATGAATGTTTTCTGGGTGAAGAAGAAGAGCACAATGATGGGCAACGCCACCAGCGTACTGGCCGCCATCAAATAATGCCATTCCGTCCCGCCATGTTGGCTTTGGTAAAACTGCAGTCCCAGCGCGAGGGTGTAGTTTTGCTGCTTGGTCAGGAAGATCAATGGTCCGAGGAAATCGTTCCAGGTGAACATAAATTGAAACAACGCAACAACCATCAACGCGGGGCGGCAAAGCGGCAGGACGATTTGCCAGAAAATGCGGAATTCGCTGCAACCGTCAATGCGTGCGGCTTCGGACAGGTCTTTCGGAATCGTCATGAAGAACTGCCGCAGCAGAAACACGTTGAACGCGCCGGCAAAAAACGACCCCACCCAAAGCGGTTTGAGCGTGCCGATCCAACCCAACCAGCGGAACAGACAATACAAGGGCACCATCACCACGGGAAACGGTACCATCATCGTCGCCAGCGCCATTACGAACAGTTTGTCGCGCCCACGCCATTTAACGCGCGAGAAACCATAGGCGGCTAGGGCGCTGGATGAAACCGTTCCGATTACCGTCAGAAAACACAGGATCAACGTGTTCTTCAAATACAGGGGGAAGTACTTCATATACTCGATCGCCTTGGCAAAATTGCTCCAGCGCGGCGCGATCTTTCGGACAATCCTTGCCTTCGGATACTTGTCCAAATCTTTCTTCGCGATCTCTGTGAGAACGCCGTTCTGTTCCACGTAGAGCCGGTACGGGATCCACGTGGGCGGCATGGACATTGTTTGGTCCTCGGGCTTCAACCCCGTGGAAACCATCCATAACAGCGGAATCAGGCAAGTGACCGCGCCAAGCGTGAGGAGCACGTAGATCAGTAGACGTTGGAACAACCGCATGCTCATTCGCCTCCGTAATAGATGAGCCGTCGCGTCGAGCGTGTCGCGACCCAGGTGAGGAACAAGATAATCAGAAACAGTATCCACGCCATCGCACAGGCATAGCCCATTTGGTGATAATCAAATGCGTTCTGGTACAGGTACACCGTGTACAAGAGAGCCGAACGATTCGGCCCGCCACCACCGAGCAGAATGTAGGCTTGGGCGAATACCTGTAGTGAGCCGATGATTCCCATGATCAAATTGAAATAGATCACGGGCGAAATCATGGGCACGGTAACATGACGGAATTTCGACCACACATTGGCCCCATCGATTTCCGCCGACTCGTACAGGGACCGGGGCACATCCTGCAATGCAGCCAGGTAGATGACGATCGAGTTACCGCATCCCCAGACGGCCATGAGGATCAGCGATGGTTTGGTCCATTTCTCGTCGGCCAACCATTGTGGCCCTTGGATGCGGATCCAATGCAAACAATAGTTGAGGATGCCGAAATTGCCGTTCAAGATCCACATCCAGACCATGGATACGGCCACCACCGGGATCAACGAGGGTAGAAAGTAGATGGCCCGCAGCATGGAACGACCCCGTATCGGCTGGTTAAGCAATGTCGCCACCACCAACGCCACCACCAGGCACAAGGGCAATGAAAACACCGTGTAATACAGCGTGTTGTACAACGATTTCCAAAAGGCCGTGTCGCTGACCATGTCCTGGTAGTTCATCGTGCCGATCCAGACCGGCTTCGACAACACGTCGTAATCACAAAATGAATAATAGACCGACGCGCAGACGGGATAGAGCGTGAAGGCGAGAAAACCAATGATCCAGGGGCTGATGAACGCCAAGCCGATCCAGAGATTGCGCCGTTCACCGTGGGTCATAGCTGCTCCATTCCTTGAGGCGCTCCGACTGGACGGCGTCCCAGCGCCGCGTGACACGATCCAAGCGCCATTGCATTCGTTGCTGCACGGCGTCGAGTGCGGCCTGCGGGCTGGTAATCAACCCGATTACCTGATCGACGGCGACATTCATCTCATCGTTGTATTCGGCCCAGACGGAAAGGCGGGGTGCGAAGTGCGCATTGGGACTGTTGGCGAGTTGAATGAACGTTTTGATATACGGGTTCGGATGGTTCTTGATGAAACCGTCGCTCACTTTGGCCAACGGGCTGAATTTTCGCTGACCCAGGCAGAGTTTTTCCATCGGGCCCTGCGTGTTCACGTACCGAATGAACTCAAACGCTTCTTTCACGTGGCGCGCTCCCTTGGGAATGACCAAAACATCCGTCTCGGCCAGTGTGACCAGCGGATACTTCTGCGGATCCTTCGCCGGGAACGGCGCCGCTCCCCATTGCATCTGCGGAGCGTACTGTTCGATAAAGTTGTACATCCACTCGCCTTGAAACGTCATGGCAATCTGTCCCGTCAGGAAAGGGTTCTGGGGCGAATCGAAGTTGCCGTATGACGCGCCGAGGCTGCGCCGGTTTTCGACGCCATATTTTTCTGATTGCGAGCGCAGCCATTCGAAGCACTGGACATTGCCTGGGTCATTGGCGGTGATCCGCCGCTGGCCATCCCACAGCCGCCCGCCGAACCAATAGACCCAGAGCGGCATCCACCAGCCCGGCTGCTGCGGGTCCTGGCCGGTCTGCACCAGTTTGAAGTTCTTCACCTCTTTCTCTTGTTCGGTGAGTTCCGGATAACGAATGTGCATCACCTTGTTGCCGCGCCGGATGTCGACGATCGTCAGTTGCTCGGACATCTTCTCCAATTCGTCGAGACTCTGCGGAGGCTTTTCGGGATCCAATCCCGCTTCGCGGAATAGTTTCTTATTCCAATGGAGCGCAGCGGACCAGGGAGTGCTCGGCAGCGCCCACAAGAATCCGTGATTCCTGCACTCCTTCCAAAATACCGGAATGTAGTCCTCCGCCTTGATGCCGGCCCGAGCCGCCAGTTTGTCCAGTGGGGTTAGCGCTCCTTTCTCGGAAAAGCCCGTGATTGTGGAATCAAATACACCGGCGACATCCGGCGGGTCGCCACCGGCCGTGGCCAGCATCAATTTGCGCTCGATTTCACCAACGGGAGTGTACTGAACGAGAATACGATTTTGGGAATGATTGAAATCATCAACCACGGCTTGCATGGCATCACTTTCGAAGCCGGTCCACTTCTCCCAGTAATCAACAAGGATGCGTCCATCGCTGGTCCGGGTGTCGGACGTACGTGCGCAGCCTCCCAGCAACAACAGGGTGCAAAAGAAAAAAACGGCCAGTTCAACGACTTGGAGTCTTTGGTGTTTCGGTAACTGTTTCCCTGGGGTCATCGGCGGGGTCGGTGGCAGTCTATTGGTTAAATCGGCTTTCCTGAAAACCAGAGCCCCGCGGAGGCCCCGGTTTCAATCCATCTAATGTAATTTCCAAATGCATCTCCCCGTCATCGACGTCCTGACATATGCCAGAGTTGGTGCAGCGCAAGATTCCGATGATGACCACCAAGATGCAACTTTCAAAGCGCCGGTGTCAACGAGCCTTCGCAACTAATCGATTCTCAGCGCTTCGCCACCGCGCTCCAGCGACTACACCAACCTACTGCCAGCCGTCGGACCAGAACCCTGAATACAAGTCGCCCGGGGTGATTTGAGAAAAGTACGTCTTGCTGGAAACCCATTCCGCGTGGCCGTCCACGTATCCGCAGTTGAGGCCATCATGCGGCAGCCAAGCCGGCTGCCAAGCGGGAAATGCCATGTCCGCCACTAGCTTGGCGGAGGAGGGCTTGGCGACGTTGCTGATTCGACGGCCCGGCGCGGTCCCTCTCGTTACGCCGTACCGGGTGTCATGAGATGCCCAGTAACAATTGTATCGATAGTCACACGCGTTCGTCTCCAACAGCCAGCGTGGGTCGGGATCGGTCGGAATGATCTGCGCATTCGGACACTTGAAGACTTTTGTAATGCGGTCCGGAACGTTGGCGATTTGCGGGCCAATGATATCCTGCAAAAACGGATCCGCGGCGGAAATGTTTACAAACGACAGGTCCGCCGCGTTGGGGATGACAATAGCAAAAGGCAGGCACCCATCGTTGTCATCTGCGTACATGGTGCAGGCCAGGACAATCTGCTTCACGTTATTGAGGCAGGCAGCACGTTTACCGGCCTTCCGCGCTTTTCCCAAGGCGGGCAACAGCATCGCGGCCAAAATCCCAATGATGGCGATGACCACAAGTAGTTCGATCAATGTAAAACCGACTGGACGGCGACTGCTTCCTTTGATCGTTGCAAACGGCGATCCGTCATTCATAGTGGCGCGTCCTTTTCTACGAAGGCGCACTTTCCAAATTCGCCCGGATTGGCCCGATAAGCATGAGATACCAATTAGACGACGGAGTTCGATTCAATTACCTTCGAATACCAGTCTCCACTCAATTTGGGCGTTCGTTTAAGCGTCTTGTAGTCGACATATACAATCCCAAAACGTTTGCTATATCCTTCGGCCCATTCGTAGTTGTCGAGGAACGACCACACAAAGTATCCCCGCACATCGAAACCTTCGTGGATGGTGCGGTGCAGTGCGATCAGGTGGTTGCGGAGGTACTCCCGTCGACCGAGATCGTGAATCTGCCCGTCCGCAAGAACCCGATCAAAATACGTCGCGCCGTTTTCAGTGATATAAAAGGTCTCGACTCCATATGCTTCGCGCGCGTGGCGTACCGCCCAGTAAATTGCTTGAGGCATGATGCTGAGCCAGGAAAAGTCCGCCTTGGGGTATTGGGGTGGTAGCGCAATCCGTTCCACCCGTCCATCTGTACCACGCCGGACAAATTCGCCAAAATACACGTTCAACCCCAGAAAATCCGTTCTCTGCGAAATCAATTTGAGATCACCCGGTTCCACTTTCGGGGCATCGGAACCTGCCGTTTGAAGAAACGATTCGGGATAGGCTCCCAAGTACAACGGCCCCATCAGTTGTTTGTTTTCCGTGACGTACTGGGCTCGAGCAGCTTCAATGTCTTCCTCTGTCTCGGTCACCGGTACCGGCGTCACCGGATTATGCGCCAGTCCGATCCGCGCCCCTTCTCCGCCGAATTGGCGAACTGCCTTGACGGCGTATCCGTGGGCCATCAGCGCGTGATGATAGATCTGATTGATTACTGCGGGTGTTTCCGTCGCCCCAGGCGCATCGTGGCCCCACGCGTAACCTGCAGGCACGAACCGCAGAACCTCGTTCAGCGACATCCAGTTCTTGACCCGATCTCCCAGCTGCCGGACGACCAATTCCGCGTATCGGCCAAAAGCTTGTGCTGTGGAACGGACCCGCCAACCTCCTCGATTTTCGAGCGCTTGCGGTAGATCCCAATGATACAGCGTGATCCATGGAGTAATACCGTGGTCGAGCAACGCATCGACAAGCCGATCGTAAAAGTCAACCCCCTTGGGATTCACCTCACCGTCTCCGATCGGAAAGATACGAGGCCATGAAACAGAAAGCCGATAGTTCGGGATACCAAGCGCCTTCAACAACGCAGCATCTTCGAGATAGCGATGGTACTGGTCGCAGGCCACTGTTGGCGCTTCGATTTTGCGTGTCTGGGCGAATCGATCCCAAATCGATTCCCCCTTGCCCTCCTCAAAGGCGGCGCCTTCGACCTGAGCAGCAGCCGTCGAGACCCCCCACACGAAATCCTTCGGGAAAGAATACGGTCGGGGAGGTTTCTTGCGTCGCTCAGCCTCGAAAGAAAGCGCTGGCCGGCTCGCTGTTTCGGTCGTGGCGATTCCTGGTGGCATTGTCGATTCAGGGTGGCGAAATAGTTCTTCCGAGAGACGCATCAGAAGAGCTCATTTATTAATTCTCGATTTTTCAGTTGACCGGGTCGGCATCAGAATCAAGAGCGCGACTGCTGAAGAATTCACCGAGTCGTGAACGAAGGCATTGGTTGTTGCCCTGACTATTCTTCGCGGCGGTCGCGCTCTGAATGTATTCATTGTCAAACCTATGGCACCTGGCGCACCCGGTAGTAACGCGCCGGTCGGTTCGTTGCACCAGAGGAATCCATAAAGTTCGTCGTGACGTTACCACTGCCGCCGATGATCATCTGAGCGCTGATATCGGCGAAACCATTTGTACTGAAGTTGCCGTTGGAACCGTTTGTGGCCTGCACCACGTTGGTCGTGCCCGCTGTCGTATTCCACGTCAAAACAATGCTCGGGTACGGGGACGTATTCGTGACCGCAATGGACGTGATGTTGAACAGGTTTGCGACGACTGACACGGCAGGAGTCACATCGGCGTAGTTGGTTCCAATGCGGAGCTCATCGAAGGTCGCTGCTGCCCCGTTCTGAACTTGGAGGGCGACCCCATTCTGCTGGCCGGATTGTGTATACGTATAAGTCACGTCCGGGGTGGCGGGCTCCGGCGCGCCCGGTGTCGGGTTTACATAGAGCTGGACTGTGAACGGGCTGCCCGCCGGGGCATAATTGGCGCGCACGACCAGAAACGCGGTTTGATTGGACACTACCGGCACAGTGGAAAGAACTTGGTTGGTTTGATTCTGCAGGCCCCAATACGGACTTCCAAACAAGTAGCCAGCGTAAAGATCATTTCCACTTGGCTGTCCGAAAAACTCAAAAAAGGCGGCGCCATTGGAAGGCCCCAAATTATCAGGCCGGACGAGGAAGCTGTAATATGTGGGGTTCGCATTCGTGCTTCCAGTCAGCGCCGTGTAAAGATTGTATCGTCCCGCAAACGCTTGATAGGTGGTCTGCGGCGTAACAGCTTGGATAGAATTACCAACGGTGGCAAGCTTTCCGCTGGGATCAGAAAGACTGTTGTCAATAACGCTGAAATTGGTGCCTCCACTGCCGAGGAATTGGTCCCAGTTAACGTTGTCCCAGCCGTAACCGCCGCCTTGATTGTCGAGCAACGTCACGTTTTCGCTGGCCTGGGTGTAATCGAACGGCTCGTAGGCTATCAGGTTCGGATCGAGTGCGGACGTCGTCGGCGTCACCGAGGCAAAAGTGGCACCGATGCGGATTTGACCGAAACTGGCGGCTCCACCGTTTCCCGTGTTCAAGGCGATGCCATCCTGCGTACCGATATCATTGGTAATAACCGCATCCGGGGTCGCCGGCTCGGGATTACCGGGCGTCGGATTGACATACAGACTGAAAACGTCCGGCGCCCCTTCATAAAACACCACGCGCACGACAAGGAACACGGTCTGGTTCAGGGTTGCCGCCACATGGGAAAACGCGTCCGTACCCACGCCCGCTTGCAACCCCCAGTTGAGCCCGTCGCCATTCTTGCCGACGAAGAGATCGACTCCGTAGCCGGTGTTGGCATTATTGCTGAAGATCTGCAAACCGTAATAGTGATTCGTTGCGGGTGTGTTATTGGGGCGGATGAGAATACTGAAGTAATTCGTCGTGCCGGCCAGGGCCCAGTTAAACGGCTGCGCAAAAAAGCGCCCTGTAAAACCTCCGAGCGTGAACACACTGTTCGAGGTCGTATACAGCAGTTCGCTGGGATCGGAAAGGGCAACGTTGGTCACGCCATAAGCGGGTTGGTCGCCAAGGAACTGCCCCCAAGAGGTTGTCCAATAATTCGAGTACCCATTCTCTCCGTCGATACTGAGCGGGAGATAGTTGAAACCTTCATAGGTCACGAGGGCCGCTTGCGTTGCGGACGCAGCCGCAAAGATCACCGCTACGATTCCGCCCCGGAATATATTGACGAGGCACCGCTTTCGGGCAGGAGGGGTTGTCTGTGGCACATTGTCCGAGTCTACCAAAACGGTCCGCTGCCGTGGAAACGGGGCAGCCAGTCGATTGCCTTTCATTTCGGTCTCCTTCTTTTCGAAGCGTCTTTTTTCCCAGTGGCAGCGTTATCGATAACACATTCTCTGTTGGCCGTCAATAACAAAATGCAGGATGTTCGCGCCTCAGTTGCGAGCCGACGCGTCTTCGGTCCCCAGGGGCGATTGAACAGCAGCCATCCGCTGGATGTTTTGTGGCCGCGCCTCTGCGGAGGCGCGAATAACCAGCCGCGCGGCGAGTTTGTTGTGCATCGTCGAGGGTGCGTCGACGCCGTCCAGCCACCCCAAAAGATAACCGGCGGCAACCTGCCCGAGCTGTTTCATGGGTTGGGCCATGGTGGTCAGCGGCGGGACACATTCGGCAGACCCTTCAAGGTCATCAAACCCCACCACTGAGAGATCTTTCGGTACGTTCAATCGCAGCACTTTGGCCGCATCCAAAACGCCATAAGCCATGAGGTCATTCGCTGCAAAAATGGCCGTGGGCCGATTCTCTCGGGACAACAGATCCACCGCGATATGGAATGCTTTCCGAATCTCATAATCGCCTTGCACGATCCATTTCTCGTTGACCGGCAGAAAATGCGCGCGCAACGTTCTTCGGAATGCTTGCTCGCGGCTCGCCGCATCGCGGCGGTCGCTGGCACCGCCCACAAAACCGATGTGACGATGCCCCAGACGGACAAGATATTCTGTCATTGTCGACGCCGCGCCAAAATTGTCGACATCCACAAAACTGACAGTTTGCTGGCGCAACGAACTGCCCACGACGATGAGCGGCATTTTGAGATTGGCGAACGTCAATGGAAAGCGGTCGTTGCGGCCAGGCGCCACCACGATTAGTCCGTCCACACGTCGCTGGCGGCACAGATTGGCACATTTGCGCCCATCATTAAAGTCCTCGGACTGACTGTCAAATAGTGCCAAATGATAGCCCGTTCCGGACAACACCCGCTGAATTCCTTGCATTACTTGGCCAAAATAATAGGTCCCAACCAGACCGCTAAACGGGGCGATAACGCCCAGCAAATAGGTGCGATTGCTACTCAATTGTCGAGCTAGGGTGTTGACGTGGTAATCGAGCTTTTTGGCCGCGTCCATGACCAGCTTTCTGGTGTGATCAGAACAATAGCCCGTATTTGAGATCGCTCGCGACACTGTCATTCTGGATAATCCGGTTTCGCGCGCGATATCGGCCATCGTCGCCATTTTCATGTCAGGATGTTACGGGTAACATGGAATCGCGTCAACCGCGATCCGGTGGGAACCATGTCGCCCGAGCCAATTATGGAGAAGGACGATTGCGCCGTGTCCGAACGGATGCGGACATAGGCCCGTTCGGCGGCGACGCTGAGGACCGAATCACCAATCGGGTATGAAGTTTTTGATGCAAGACCGAGGATACATTTGACTTGTCTAAAACTTCCAAAAGATATCGGGCGGCCACGCGTCCGATATCTTGCATCGGTTGCGCGATAGTCGTCAGTGCGGGCACAAACTCGGCGGATCCCTCGATATCGTCAAAACCACCTACGGAAAGATCCTCGGGAACCCGCAACCCAAGAATCTGAGCTGCATCAATGACGCCATACGCCATTTGGTCGTTAGCGGCAAAAATCGCAGTTGGACGATCACTCTGAGCGAGCAGTTGCAAGCAAATATGGAATGCCTTTCGCAGCTCGTAGTCACCTTGCATAACCCATTTTTCCTGCACGAGGAGCTTGTGCTTCGCCATCGTTTTGCGGTAACCAAGTTCACGTTGCGAGGCATCGTGCAGTTCGCTTGGCCCCTTCAGGAACCCGATTTCTGTGTGCCCGAGCCGAATCAGATAGTCGGTCATGGCACAGGCGCCCCCATAGTTATCTACGTCAACATAACTGGTGGACTGATGCTCGAAAGGACGGCCAACGATAACGAGCGGCAGCTTGAGATCGATAAAATTACTGGGATACAGCTCGTCCTTTCTCGGCGCAACGACGATTAATCCCCCGGCGTGGCGCTCACGGCAAAAACTTGCACATTTTTGCGGGTCGTCAAAATCCTCGGCCTTGCTGTCAAGAAGCACCACATGATAATCCGTTCCCGTCAAAACCTGCTGAATGCCCTGAAGGACCTGTCCGAAATAATGTTGGCCAAGCAGTCCTTCAAACGAGAGAATTACTCCCAATTGAAATATCTGGTTGGCCTTAAGCTGACGGGCAATGAAGTTGACCTCGTAGTTCAATTTTTTCGCGGCCGCCAGGACTCGCTTCCGCGTCATCTCGGTCCCGAATTCATCGTCGCGAAGCACCCGCGAGACGGTCATGGTCGAAAGGCCGGTGACGCGCGCTATATCGCTCATACTCACTTTCTTGACAACCTTACCCTGCATAGCGATTTGTCTAACCTTCAGCCGGTTGAGTGTCAAGGTTTCACGCGCATATCTAGGGATTTGCATTCCATTGGCAAGTTCGTTCTGCCAACTCAACGCATAACGGGCGCCGCGGTCGGGGATGGCATCGGCTTTGTTGGGCACGCAAGATCTCTGGTTTTTGTCATTTTGATGTTGACACAAGGCGGAGTTTTATGTTACCGATAGCGTCGCGAGCGAGGGATAGCTTAAACAGGAGAAGTAACAAATGAAAAACACCTTGGCAGTGTATTTGATGGTGATGGGTCTGACAGCCAGTCTGGCCAATGCGCAAAATCTTCTGAGCAACGGCGATTTCAACGATCCCAATTCCACGGCGGCTCCTGCTGACTGGAATCTTTGGAACTATGGTGGCGGGTGGGCCAACCACCAAAACAACACCAGCGGACCCCTCGATGGGGTGGACGGAACGTATTATATGGCTGATGGGGGAGGGTCTGACGCTGGGGGTGGAGAGTATCAGATCGTTTCGGGTGCACCGGGATGGACGTATACGTTAACCGTCGACAGCGGCGCTCAAGCGTGGTGGTTGCCTTATGGTGAAATGAGAATGTTTTTCCTTGACGCCAGTTCCAATCAACTAGCCGAGGCCTTCACGCCCACGGTTGACCCGGCGGACTACGGGCAGAATTACGATATACCCCACGCTTGGTCGAATTATACGTTGACCGCCGTTGCTCCGGCCAATACAGCCTTGGTAAAGGTCGAACTCGCCGAGCCAAATGGAACGGGAACGGTTTGGTTTGACAATGCGGTTTTAACTGCGGTACCCGAGCCCAGCACTGTCGGATTGGTGATGGGTGGATTATTGTTCGTTGGCGTTTGGATTCGGCGTGGCATTCGGCGGTCTTGAGTTCTCATTGCGAATCCAGCCAGCAAAATTGCCCTGGTGTTGAGTGCCGCAACCGCGTTGACGATCCGGCTGGGGTGACGTACATATTGACAACGGTCAGAATGTTTCACAGCCAGCATTCAGCGCAGTCACCCTCCGGCTCATCTCGATGCACATCTGGCATGAGCCGGCTTCTTTACAGACGGGAAGATTGCAGAGAGAAGCTTATGAGCTTGAGTTGGCGCGGTCGTTATCTCTTTTTTGTCGTGCTCGCTGCGGCAGTCTTCGCCGTTTCCAAACCTGCAGACGCTGCTTCGGCTGCGAGCGATAACGCCTGCAACGCACCCTACAACGGCACGATCTGGAACACGGGCCAAGATGGTGGCACGGGTTTCGGTGCCTGGACGTTGTTCCAAACGGGGAGCGGGACCGCGACCTTTTTTGCCAGTACTGCAGGTAACAACGGTTACGGCTGCTCCAGCGGCCACGGGATCGATGCTGATTGCGGCAAGTCTTGGGGCAGTTTTGCTGGCAACGGAGCCATAGCCAACGCCCGGCGCAGCTTTACCGGTTCACCGAGTTGTTTGCAAGTAGGCCAAAGCTTTGCGTTCTCGATCGACAATGGTTACGTCAACAACAGCGGCGGAGCGATCGGCGTGGCGTTGGAGAATTCGAGCAGCAACACGGTTTGGGAGTTTACTTACGTTGGTGGAAATCCGGGCGGCAAGTACTGGATTTACGACGGCTCCGGGACTGTCACAACGAGCGTCAGCTACACCGACGGTGGCTTGGCCGTGACCTTCACTCTCACGTCGAGCAACAGCTATTCGGCGACCATAACCCCGGTGGGTAGTTCAACGCTCCTTGTAACCGGCTCGTTGAAAAACCCGGTCGGCGGCCAAGGGATCGGCCAATTCCGCTTCTATAACAATGAGCCCTTAAGTGGTAACGGCTGCAATTATAACTGCTATCTCAACAACCTGAGCGTCAATTGTCCGACCTCCTCAGTATCCGCTCCAGCAAGCCAGAGCGTTTGCTTGGGAGACCCGGCATCGTTTTCCATTATCGCGAATGGAGCCTCTGCGCCGAGCTTTCAATGGCAGGTCAGCGCCGACGACGGTGCCACGTGGGATCCTGTTGGTGATGGCTCGGGCGGGACGACAACGAATTACGTGACCGGCGCAACGACAATGGACGATGACGGCAACAAGTATCGATGCCTCGTGGCGGACGTCTGTGGCAACTCGTTGACGAGCGCGGTCGCAACACTCAGCGTTCTCACGAATGCAATGATCACCACACAACCCACGGGCCAGATAGGTTACATCGGCGGAACTGCCAGCTTCTCGGTAGTTGCGTCGGCCATGTCTTATCAATGGTACGAGGGCCCAGCAGGAAGCGGCGCGCCGTTGAGCAACGGAGGTGCGGTCAGTGGAGCGACCAGTGCCACCTTGAATCTTGGTAACCTCACGATTGGCGACAACGGCGCGAATTTCTACGTGGTTGTCAGCGGCTGCGCAGGGCCGCCACAGACATCCAGCGCCGCCGTGCTAACCGTGACGGGTTTCGACCCGTTTCTGAAAGCCAACGGCCTTAACATCCGCAATGGCAGCGGGACCGGCGACATCGTTCCTCTGCATGGCGTAAACCTCGGGGCGTGGTTGCTGATGGAAGGATGGATGTGCCCGATGGACAGCTCCGGGTTGGCCGACAATTATTCCGTGATTCAAACTCTTGATAATCGCTTCGGAGTCGCAACCGAGCAAAGCTTGATTCGAACGTACCAGAGTACGTGGATTAGCACCAATGACCTGGACAATATTCGCGCCCTGGGCATGAACCTCATCCGTGTGCCCTTCTGGTGGGCAGATGTCGAAACGTTGAGCGGCAGCTGGCGCACCGATGCCTTCGACTGGATGGATTGGGTTGTCAGCAACGCCTGGCAACGCGGAATCTACACGATCATCGACTTTCATGGCGTCCCCGGCGGGCAATCCGCCTCGCAGTCTACGGGTCAACAAAACCTCAATGCGTACTGGACGAACGCCACCGACCAGTCGCAAACGGCAATGATCTGGTCGAATGTAGCGGCGCACTTCGTGGGCAACCCGGCGGTCGCCGGATATGATTTGATGAACGAGCCCTCTGGCGCGCCAACGCAAGCCGCGATCTGGAGCACCTATGACAGCTTGTATCACACAGTCCGCTCGGTGGATCCCGATCACCTTTGCATTATGGAGGGAGCTTGGAGCGGTACAGGCAGCAACGGCCAGTGGCTAAACTGGCAGTGGGATGTGTTACCAGCTCCTTCCGCATACAACTGGAGCAATGTGGTTTACTCCATGCACGCGTATCCCGGCGACACTTCGTACACCGGCGTACAAGCCGAAGTCGACAAGCAGGTGAATGACTTCCACAACCACCAATCGTGGAATGTGCCGGTCCTTATTGGCGAATTTCAAGCGTACGGTGTCTCAACCTCCTGGCAATACGCCGTTACGCAATTCAATACGAATGGAATGAACTGGGCGAATTGGGCCTACAAGGCGAGCAATGGTACAGTCGGAAATTCTTGGGGAATCTATGATCCCACAGGCAGTGGACTTCCGCGTCCCAATATACAAACGGATTCGGCAAATACCATTTCCAATAATTGGCTCCAGTGGAAAACCAGTTCCGGCTTCGGCGTCACTTCCTACCTGCAGCGATATCTTGGCGAACCGTTGGCGGTCGCGGATTCCTACAGCGCCACGTCCGGTGTGACATTGGTGATCGACAACGCCTCGGGGGTGCTGGCCAACGACATCGACATTAACCAAGGCCAGCCCGGCGTCCAACTTCAGGCAGCCTTGGTGGAGGGACCGTCTGCGGGTCAGCTAAGCCTGAACACGAATGGTTCATTTTCCTATATCCCGAACCCCGGTTTCACTGGAATCGACACCTTCCGATACAAGGTTTATGACCGCTATGCCTATTCCGTGAATGTCGCACCGGTGGTGATTCAGGTGAATCCCGCACCGGTCCCAGCGACGCCGACCGGAGTGATGGCTACAGCCGGCGACGGCCATGTGACTCTGAATTGGGACAGCTCAGTGGCCGATGGCTACAACGTCAAGCGCGCAATCATCACCGGAGGGCCGTATGAGACGGTAACGAACGGATTACTCAGCATCTCCTTTACGGACTCCAGCGTTGTTAATGGAACCACGTACTATTATGTCGTCACCGCGTTCAACACGTATGGGGAAAGCTCGAATTCAATGGAAGTCAGTGCCCTACCCTTATCCCCTTACCAGCAATGGCAGATCCAGTACTTCGACAGTCTTACCAACCCTTTGGGTGCAACCAATATGGATGCCGACGGTGACGGGCAGTCAAATCTGCAAGAGTTTCTAGCGGGGACCGACCCGACCAACCCCGCAACGGCGTTTCGCATCGTCAGTGTCGTGGGAACCGGCAACGACGTTCTTGTCAGTTGGCTGACGGGCGTCGGCAAGACCAACGCGTTGCAGGTCACTGCTGGTGCGGACAGCGGCGTCTATAGCAGCAACGGCTTTGCCGACCTCTTCATCGTCACAAACACCACAGGATCGGTCACCAACTACTCTGACAGCGGCGCGGCAACGAACTCGCCTGCTCGATATTATCGCGTGAGGCTGGTGCCGTAGAGAGCCCCGCGATCTGTCGTTTTCAGGCTCCGCTTGACTTGCCGTCCTTTCCGCTTAAAAATCGCACCATTAATACGTGTCCGGCCGGTGCAAAACAGATTGGGGCGACTTGCTTGAGCCGCTATTGTCGTCGAAGGGTTGACGCGTTGGCATTCATCGGTTACTCGAGTCATACAATTCGGCCATGCTTGGCCGTGCGAACTGAGACGGATTGACGTCCAAGGTTGCCAACGCGCCGACGGAAGAAACTGTAAATTGTTTAATGCGCCTGTAGCTCAGTTGGATAGAGCATCGGATTTCTAATCCGGCGGTCGCGTGTTCGAATCACGCCAGGCGCGCCATTTTGACGGAAGGACAACAACAGGTGAATTTATGAAGAAAACGAACAAGCGATTCGCGCGGCGGCTTAGCACGATGGCGGCGTGTCTAGTGCTCGGTTTGGCGGTAGCCGGGTGTATGGCCATGGACAAGACCCGGTCTTCATCGAGTGCGGCGATTCAGCCTCCGCCCTCAGAAGTGAAACCGGCGCCCTCCCAGTTCGGCGCCGGCCCCGCAAAAATTGTATCGGTCAATCCGGAGTTGAAATTTGTGGTGGTCGATTTCAGCTCGCGGGTGATGCCGCCGGTGGGGACACGCCTGAACGTGTATCGGGGAGACAAAGTTGCAGGCACAATACAGCTCACCGAGCCAGTGCGGGCGCAACTGGCTACCGCGGATATTCTACAGGGCGAAGTGCGTGTTGGCGACGAAGCGCGTTAAGGAGAGTTCAAATGGTGACGGTCGCGGAGGCTGGTGAGATTATTCTTTCTGCTGTATCGGCCCGCGAACCACGGATTCTCTCGTTGCCGGAATCGGCGGAATGCGTCCTGGCCGCCGATATCACCTCGCCGATGGATCTGCCGTTGTGGGACAACAGCGCCGTGGACGGTTATGCGTTACGGTGCGCCGACGTCGCCGGGGCCAGTGAGAATAACCCCATTCATTTGCGGGTGATCGGAGAAATCCCGGCCGGAACGGCGCCGGGAGCCGAAGTGTTGCCGCAGACGTGCGTAAGAATTTTCACCGGCGCACCGCTGCCCACTGGGGCTGATGCGGTGGTCATGCAGGAAGACACGAAACCGCATCATGAAGGCTACATTGCGGTTCTCGAATCGGCCGACCCGGGCGAGAACGTTCGTCGCGCAGGCGCGGACGTAACGAAAGGGGAGGTTGTGTTGCGGGCCGGCACGCTCGCCGGGCCGGCGCAGTTGGGTCTCGCCGCGGCGATTGGGCTCGCCAAACTCGCCGTCCGACCGCGGCCGCGGGTGGGCATATTGGTGACCGGTGCGGAGATCGTTGAGCCGGCGACGCAGTTGCGCGCCGGGCAGATCCATGATTCGAACAGTTATGTTCTGACTGCGTTGGTGAGGCGTGCGGGGTGCGAAGCTGTGGATTTGGGAATTGCCGACGACACGTTCGAGGATTTGCACGAAAAAATCGATTATGGACTGAGCAAATGCGACGCGGTGATCACGGTGGGCGGCGTCTCAGTAGGGGAACACGACTTGGTGAAGCAGGTGCTGGGGGAATTGGGCTGTGAGCAGAAGTTCTGGAAAGTAGCGATGCGTCCCGGCAAACCGTTCGTGTTTGGTATCCGCGGCGACCGGTTTGTATTCGGCTTGCCGGGCAATCCCGTCAGTGCCGCGGTGACGTTCTTGGTCCTCGTCCGGCCAGCATTGCTAAAATTGCGAGGCCTGACAAAATGGAACCTGCCAGAGTTCGAAGCCGAAGCAGCGGAAGATTTCATCAATCACGGCGACCGTCTGCATTTCATGCGAGGGCGGTTGAGTAAAACCGATGGCAAATGGGCAGTGATTCCTCTCCCGAAGCAAGACTCCCACGTGATCTCCTCTCTGGCAGATGCCAACTGTCTCATCCCTGTGCCGGGCCAAGGAACTTTGAGGCGTGGCACGATGGTGACGGCAATGGTTTTTGATGAACTGACGTTTAGGACTTCCTGAACTGATCAGTTTCGTTTCACCCGGGTGCCATCGTTGTCCGCGACAAGCACGTGAGTTTCGCAGCGGATTTGCTGGTGAACGAACACATTGGCCATGGCTTCGGCCACCGCCCTTTCCTTCTGTTCGGTCAGGCAGATGACACCGGGACCCGAACCGCTCAACCAACCACCGAGCGCACCGGCGTCCGTGCCGGCGGCGATCACGTCCTCGAATTGCGGCACGAGCTTCTTCCGGTAGGGCTGGTGCAATTTGTCGCCGAACAATCCACGCAATAACGAGAATTCGCCAGAAGCAAACACCGAGGTAATCAGGGCGACGCGATTCAGGTTTTCGACGGCGTCGCGCAACGCGACCTGCTTGGGTAGCAGACTCCGCGCTTTCTCCGTCGACACCTGAAAATCTGGCAGACAACAGACGAATTTCAGTTGTGGCGGTACACTAAAGCGCCGGTGGCGCAGGGCACCGTTGATGCGCCCCGAAACGACAAACCCCCCAAAGAGGGCCGGGGCACAGTTATCGGAATGCCCTTCCAACTCAGCCACTAGGTCGAGCATCTGCGCATCGGAAAGCGGGCGACCATCGGTTTCGTTGAGGGCAAACACGATTCCCAGCCGCACAGTCACGCTGGAACCGAAACCGCGGGAGATGGGCACTTCCCCTTTGATTTCGACCTGAATGCCGTGCGGCTTGATTTTGCTGCGCGCAAAGAACGCGTCGGCGGCCCCGCGTACCATGGTGAGTGTCGCCGGGGAGTCTTTGGCCGGAGTGGCGCCGACCAACTGCACGCCGGATTCGTCCATTTCGCGGATGGAAACCTGATTGTGCATCTTGAGAGCGATGCCCAGCGTGTCGAATCCCGGACCGACATTTCCCGTGGTTGCCGGCACGCGAACAGTGACGGAAGGTTTTCTCATCGGGGCGCGATATTGCATGGCGTGTTGCAGCAAGTCAATAGTCGGAGAACATTTATGTGGAGAAAAGCTTCAGGGTTGATGATGGAAGCGCAATCAGGCATGATGACGGCACCGGCCGGATTGCCGGCGAGCGAACTCATGAAATACGTAATCATTCTTGGCGACGGCATGGCGGATTATTCGCTTGCACGTCTGGGCGACAAAACACCGTTGCAGGCGGCTCGCAAACCGAACATGGATCGCATTGCCCGCGAGGGCCGGTGCGGTTTGTTCAAGACGATCGAACAGGACATGCCCACCGGCAGCGAAGCCGCGAACCTGTCCGTGATGGGCTACGATCCACGCCAGGTATTGCAGGGCCGCGGCGTGCTCGAAGCCGCCAGCATGGGCGTGGATATCCGCGACGACGACATGGCGATGCGTTGCAACCTGATTTGCCTGTTCGATGACGGCCGCATCAAGAATCATTCCGCCGGACATATCAGCTCTGAGGAGTCCGATGAAATCCTCCGCACTCTGCAGAGCGAAATCGGCGGCCCCGGCCTCAATTTTTACACCGGTGTTAGCTATCGGCATTTGTTCGTCGGCAAAGGACTGGATCCTCGTCTCGAATGCGCCCCGCCACACGATCATCCGAATGAACCGGCCGAAGGGCTTCTCATTCGGGCCAAGGTTCCCGAAGCGCAAAAAACCGCCGACCTGCTCAACAATTTGATCCGCCGGTCGTGGCCGATCCTAAAGGAGCATCCTGTCAACCAACGTCGTCGGGCGGCGGGCAAAGATCCCGGCAATTCCATCTGGCTCTGGTCGCCCGGTAAGCGACCGAAAATGTGGACTTTCCCCGAGCGGTTCGGCGTGAGCGGTGCCGTGATTTCCGCAGTGGATCTGATTCGCGGCATCGGTGTCTACGCTGGTCTGGAAGTCCTCAAGGTCCCGGGCGCCACCGGCCTATTCGACACCAATTACGAAGGCAAAGCTGATGCTTGTCTGGCCGCCTTGGAGCACTGCGATTTTTGTTACGTTCATGTTGAAGCGCCTGACGAAGCCGGCCACGAAGGCAACGTGGATCTGAAAGTCCGCACAATCGAAGATTTGGATGCCCGGCTAATCGGGCGGATCCTGCAGGGACTGGAGCAGCGGAAGATGGAAGCGATCGTGGCGGTTTTGCCAGATCACCCGACGCCAGTGGAAAAACGCGTCCATGTCCGTGATGCAGTTCCGTTTGCCATTCGCGACCCGCGAAAGACACCGGACGGAGTTGAGCGCTACGACGAACAAAGCTGCGCGGCTGGCGCCTTCGGCACGGTCCACGGCGATCAGTTTATCCGGGCTGTCTTTCAGAAATAAGGGGCAGCCGCACGATTTTGCGATGTTCAGCCAAGCCACTCGCATCAATTCCGAGGCGTTACCCAAATTCGTATTGACTCGCCTGTGAGTGGATGGGCAAAGTTACAGTTATGGTTGTGGGCCACACCGTGCGAAGCTTGATACTCACGGTATTAAACTGCTTGTTTCTGGCCGGAGGTCTGGGCGCGACGGAAGTCAAGCTCAAGGACGGACCGGTTTACCATGACACGAAAATCTTGGAACGCGACGATTTTAGTATCCGCATCACCGTGCCACACGGCGAGGTCAAACTCCCTCTTGCGCTGATCGAGAGCATTGACGGCATCCCGGTCGAAGCGCCTCCCATTGTTACGAGCTCCAGAGCGGACAATATCCAATCTGCCGTTGCGGCTCTGCCATCGCCTTACGTCCACCGGTGGAGAATGGATTTGTTCATCGCGATCATCGGCTTGCTGTCTGTGGCGTGGATCGGGACGATGGTCTGGGTGCAGGGCGACATCAAAGGAATGCCGGAGACGGTCCGACGCGTCAATGCCAGGGTCTTGTTGTTACCGATCGGAGGATTTGCGATGTATTTGGTGCAGCGCCGCCGTCGATTGCGGAATGGCCAGCCGTCGACTCTCGGGGGGCGTGTGGCCGGTCTGAAAGCGGAAGAAGTCCCGAAGAAACGGGGTTTGTTTGGCGGACGCACAAAGATTGCCGCCACCCTGGCGGCCCGGAAGCGCCGGGTGGAAATCGAGTTTCTGGATGTGAACAACGACCCCATTCAGATCCGCCAAGATATGCCGGAGATGACCGGCATCGAGGCGGCGCGCGAGGTTCTCGAGGAGGCCGTCAGTGAGCGGGCCAGCGATATTCATTTGGAGCCGCAAAATGATGGTTGCCGGGTTCGTTTCCGCGTGGATGGGACGTTACAGGAGCGGCTGACCTTTACCCGCACGGATGGACTGCGCGTGGTGGCGGCACTGAAGGCATTGGCACAGATCGACGTGGCAGAAAAGCGCAAGGCGCAGGATGGCCGATTTCGCGTGCGCACCGGCAATGGGGACGTTGATTTCCGCGCCGCCACGACGAATGCGATTCACGGCGAGAAAATGGTCCTGCGGATTCTCGACCGCAAGAGCGGGGTGATGAGCCTGGAGCAACTCGGAATGGACCACAAAATGATGGAGCATTTCGAACGGGTGATCCACTCGCGGAACGGTATTATTCTCGCCACGGGTCCGACGGGTTCGGGAAAAACCTCGACGCTCTATGCCGCACTGAGCCGGTTGGACAAGAAAAAACTGAACATCATGAGCATTGAGGATCCTGTCGAATACGAACTGGAAGGCGCGACGCAAATCCCGGTGAACGTCAAGGCCGGCGTCAGCTATGAAGCAGGACTACGTTCCATCATGCGGCAGGACCCGGACGTGATTTTCGTGGGCGAAATGCGCGACACCGAGGCGGCCAGAATCACCGTGCGGGCCGCGTTGACCGGCCACTTGGTATTCAGTTCCTTACACGCGAAACACTGTGTGGGTACGATCGTGCGGCTGGTGGACATCGGCGTGGAACGTTATCAGATTGCGTCGGCACTGCTGATGGTCGTGGCGCAGCGGTTGGTGCGCGTGCTCTGCAAGAAATGCCGTGAACCTTATTCAGCGACGGGCCAGGAGTTGGAGGAGGTTGGTTTGGCGCTGAAGCCGGGGAGCCAACTGTATCGAGCGATCGGTTGCGAGGCTTGCGATCAGTCCGGCTACCAAGGTAGAACGGGGATCTTTGAGTTGCTCGTGATGGACGAAGCGTTGCGCAAGGCCGTCACGGACGGAGTGGACGAGCAGACGTTGTTTATCATGGCATCGGAGCGAGGGTTGCGCTCGTATTATGACGATGGCGCCGAGAAGGTTCTCAAAGGAATCACGACGGTTGAAGATGTGATCCAGGCGATTTAATCATGTTAGAACTCATCCTGAGCATCGCGGCGATCCTGGTAATTCTGTCGCTGGCCCGGCTGGGGACTGTGTTCGGTGTGTTTTACGAACTGACCAGTGCCCTGTTGCTGTTCCTGGCCATGATGATCACGCTGCGCTACTGGTACGAAGCCGCCCGCTGGGTGGAAACGGCCCTGCCGGGAGCCGGCGCTTATGGTGTTTTCGGCGCTTACTGGGCCATGTTTCTGGTCGGATGCCTGCCGTTGATTCTGGTGCTCAATCGCCTGACGGCCCAATCCGTACCTCGTTACCCAAAATATATCGACATGGCCTTGGGCGTGGTCTTCGGATTCATTGCGGCCCTGATTTTGGTTTGCTGCGTTTTCACCAGTTTGTCCGTCATTACGCCGAAAATCTGGGAACAGTATCATCGGGAAGCGCTGACCCTGCCGTTTGACGAGTATCCCATCGATGCCTATCAATACATCGAACGCCGCTGGCTCGGCATCCCTGAAAGCGATCCCGGCCATACGCGTTTTCCGACGTTTGAAAAGGCCGACGCCGACAATTTTCAAAAGTATTGGCGATAAAAATCGTCTGCGGCAGCTTTTCCGTCAGTCCTTGGCGAAACGCGACATCAGAAAGAGAATCGCCAGGAGGGCGATCAGCATTCCCGGCCAGTTCTTCTTTACCCACGCGACCAGGGATACAAGAACTTCCGGGGAATCCGGGGACGGGGCTGGCGTTGTCGGCTGCGCCGGAGCCGCTCGATGCTCCAGCGGCGCACCGGTCACGTCCCGTGCCTGTAGCTCTAGTGCGGCCATTCGTTGCGTCACGTCTTCCAGTCGGTCCTGTAAGTGTTCAAACTCATCCAACGCCACGTTCAATTCACCTTGAGGTTTATCAAGAGGAACCTGAGCCGGCGAGACAGATGCCGAGTTAGCATCCGTGGGTTCCATTGCCGGCCCGTTGGTCGTTGGAGACTCGTTTTTCACCTGCGTCCGCGCGCCGGTTTCGGCCTCGTTGACCACCCGCCGCGCTTCCGCCACCCGGATACTCGCGGCCACCAGGTCGTTCGACAACTGCTGAGCTTCGTGCTCCAGCGAAACGAATGCCTGCTGGTAAGCAAATCCCAGCAATGGTTTCGCTTGTGAGGCCAGTTCCGGATGTTCCTTCATATAAGCCACGACCTGAAGCTCGGGAATCGCTGACTCGAAACGGCGCTCTGATAGGAGCCAACGGGCCTGGCTCAACATTTTCTGACCGCGTTCCCGGTTGATCAAGGGTCCCACCTCTGCCGCCGGTGACCACCGTCCCCGAAATTTGATATTGCCGGCGCTGACCAGAGCCCGCTCCGCCTTCCAATCGGCAATGCGCGCGGTCACGTTGGAGGCGTAGGGGGAATCCGGATAATCGTCCAGGAACTTCTGAAACACGCGATCGATCGTCTGGTCGTAGTATTCGAGCAAATAACTGTCCTGCGAGTTGAGTCGATACAATTGCAGCCGCTCGTAAGCGTGCTGCATCCGCCATTTTTTCTTCTGCTCGGGCGTCCAGCGGATGATTTTGGCAATGTCGGCTTTGTTGATACGGCGCGTTTGAGTGATTGTTCCATGCGAGAACTCCAGATAGATCGAAATCGATGAGTTATCCTCGGCGGTGACCTCGCCTTCGAGCACGGTGCCATCTTTCAGCTTGAGCGTGTCGGCCCGAGCAGCAATCACAGCCAAGAACCAAACCAGACAAACATACCTATACATCCGCATGATGGCTCTTATTGGGCGCGGTGGATCCGCACGGATACGTAACGGCTCCGTGGGATGCTAAACTTCTTAACCTCAACGCTGACCGCCGATGCATATTTGAGCTGAAGAATGGAGTCGGCAATTTCTGCGGCGACGGTTTCAATCAACTTCCGCGGTTTTCGGCTCGTAAGCTCACGAATCATGTCGGCAACCAGGTCATAACGCGTGGTCGCCGCTTCGGTATCGGAGCGACCGGCTTCAATCAAATCGCGCTCCAATTCAACGGTTACCAGTAAAGGTTGCGACCGCGCCCGCTCGGCTTCACTAACACCGATGTGCGCCTCCACTTCGAGATCTTTGATGACGATTTTATCCACGCACAACCTGTTTCCCGTCGAGAATCTGCTGAAGCTCGCCGAGATGTTCACAAATCATATCGGGTTCCATCGCCCGCAGCTTGGCGGCGGCGTTGTAGCCGGTCAACACCGCGCAGGTGTGGACACCGCCGGCTTTGCCGGCCTCGATATCATGTTCCATGTCCCCCACGAACATCGTCTCGTTTCGATCTAATCGGTTCTCGTCGAGAATGTGATGAATTTTCGCAGTCTTATCCTCAATGCCGATGTAGGGTTTGGTGACAAAGCGGTCGATGCCGAACCGCCCGGATTGCGTCTGGTACGTGTGCGGATCGACGGTGCTGGCAATGTACACGCCCATTCTTTGCTCCCGGCAAAACCGCAAAAACTCCAGCGTGTGTGGCAGCAGAGTGATCCTCTCGTGATGCCTGGGATATTCTGTGAGGAAAATCTCCTCCAGCTTCGCTTGCGGCACCTGTGGCAACCGGTGCTCGTAGAACTTGCGAATTGGCAGGCAGAACTCGGCGCGAAATTCCTCCAGTGAGATCGGCGGCAAACCACAAGTGGCGAACACATGGTTGGTCGTCGTCAGCACCGGTCCCAAATCGTCCACCAACGTGCCGGACCAATCGAGAATGACGTTACGGATGATCACCTCGCGAGAGTAACACAAAACGCTTTGCTGGGGACAGGAAAAGACGCGGCGTCTTAACGAACGCCTCTTGCGAAAAGGCTGCGGGCCTGTTACAAGAAAAAGACACCAGCCACGGTCAGTCCACATATGTCAGTCACATCGGTTAGAAAATCTTTGGATGCTTCCATGAATGCCGCGCAAGTGGATCTCTTCGTGGCCAGCTTTCTCGCGCTGTTTATGGAGGTCATGTTCATCCGCTGGATTCCTTCTTACGAACGTGTGCTTGCCTATTTCACCAATTTCGTATTGATCGGCACTTTTTTGGGGCTGGGACTGGGGGCCATGATGGCGCGCTCCCGTCGCACCTTGCTTTCGTACCAGTCTCTTCTCCTAACCTTATTGGTGACGGCGGCGCTCTGGTTTTACGCGTTCGCAAAGACGCGACCGGCGCACCACGATGTCATCTACAGCGAATTTTATCGCCACGCAGTGGTGACGGTGCCATTAGTGGTTTGTCTGGTGTTCTTCTTCTCTTTGATCGCCGTCGTGTTCATTCCCATCGGGCAAACAATCGGGCAGAACCTACGGGCAGTGACACCAGTGCTGCGGGGCTACATCCTCAACATTGCCGGCAGCCTGCTCGGCGTTATCGCCTTTGCCGTCGTCTCCTTTTGGGAGATCGAGCCGGTCTGGTGGTTTGGGGGCGCCTTCTGTCTTTTGTTATGGCTATTGCGAAAGCATCGCTTTGCCTGGTGGGCCGGACTCTGCGCCTCAGTGGTGACGGTGTTTGCCGTGGCGTTGGCAGGCCATGGTTTCATCTGGTCGCCATACCACAAGCTGACCGTCTCCAATCTGGCGGTGTTCGCGCCCACGCAAGAACTCCTGCCGGTCGATGAGGTCCCGGATCCGCAGCTCAGCACGATTCTACCGCTCACGGTTGGATTTGACGTCGCCGTCGATGATGATTTCCTGCAGATGGCCCTTGATTTATCAGACGCAAGCCTGGCCGCCCGGCCGTATCTCAAGGATTTTCGCAAACAATATGACTGGGCCTACTCCATTCCCCACGTTCATTATGACGACGTGCTGATCGTCGGCGCGGGGACCGGCAATGATACCGCCGCCGCCTTGCGCCACGGAGCGAAGCACATCGACGCTGTCGAGATCGACCCGGCGATTGTCCGTCTGGGAACAGAATGGCATCCGAACCGCCCGTATAAAGATCCGCGGGTGACGGTGTATGTTGATGATGCCCGTTCCTTCTTCCATACGGCTCCCCGAGAATACGATCTGGTGGTGTTCGGATTGCTTGATTCGCATCGCCTGTTCTCCAGCATGTCCTCGGTGCGGCTGGATTCGTTTGTGTTCACAGTCGAGAGCTTCCGCGAGGTGCGAAGGTTGTTGAAAAAAGATGGGATGGTGGTGGTGGAACACGGACTCGGCGCGCCGTTCATGGGGGCGCGCATGTTCGAGATGCTCAACACAGCGTTCGGCGCCCAACCTTATGCCACTCAGATCGCGGGAATTCCGGGCGCGACCTATGCGGCCGGACCCGGCAGGATGAAGCTTCTGCCCGCCCAGCACACCCTCGTTACCATGCCGGTCGAGAAAGCTACTGATGACTGGCCGTTCTTCTATCTGGAAGGTCGTTTCCTGCCAACCGAGTATGTGCTCGCGCTGCTCACCATGTTCGCCGTCACGCTTCTGGCCATGCTCATCTGCTCCCGCGGCCAGATGCGGCGGGTCGATGCGCATTTCTTTCTGCTCGGAAGCGCATTCCTGCTCATCGAAACCCTCAGCGTGACCCGCTTTGCCCTGCTGTTTGGCTCTACGTGGATGGTCAACTCCATCGTGTTCAGCGCGATTCTGGTGGTCGTGCTACTGGCCTGCTTTTGGATGAATCGCGCTTCGTCGCTGAGCGTCCACCTGCTTTACGTACTGCTGGCAGCAGCCGTCGTCGTCAACTTCGCATTCCCGATCCACGTGTTGCTTGGCACCGGACTGGCGGAACGTCTTGTCGTTTCCATGATTCTGATGGCGTCACCAATCTTTTTTGCCAGTCTGATCTTTGCCCGGTCATTCAAACAAACACCGAATCCTGAGCTGGCTTTCGCCTCCAACCTGCTCGGCGCTGTCTTGGGAGGTTTGCTCGAATACAGTTCGTTGGTCATTGGCTTCCGCAAACTCCTGCTGATTGCGCTGGTCCTCTACGGCTTGTCCTACGTCGCCCTTTTTCTCCAGCCTCGAAAAGCCGCTCCCGCCTGAAGTCACCGCGAGATCACTCTGACCGCTAACCGCGCCCGAATGTCATCGGAAGCCGCGCCGACCAACAGTTCATACCGACCGGGCTCGACGACATATTGCTCTCTGGTCGTACTCCAGTACCGAAATCGCTCCAGCGGGATATCCATCGTGACCGGGATGGTTTGTCCTTTGCCGAGATGAATGCGCTCAAAGCCGCAAAGAGCAAGCTTCGGTTGGGGCACTGCCGATTTGACGTGACGAAAGTACACCTGCACCACTTCATCGCCGTCGCGCGAGCCTGTGTTTGTAAGCTCGAACGCCAGTCGCAGGATACCGTTGGTGGCGATGCGGGGTGTGTCCAATTTGGCGGCGTGATACTTGAATCGCGTGTAACTCAAACCATGACCGAAGGCGAAGAGCGGTCGCCCCTTGAAATAGCGGTACGTACGATTGCTCATCGAATAATCGTCAAACATCGGCAACTGATCTGTGGAACGGTAAAATGTCACGGGCAGACGTCCGGCAGGATTCACCGCGCCGAACAATACCTCCGCAACAGCGCGTCCGCCCGATTCGCCTGGATACCACGCCTGTACGACTGCTGGCAGATGTTTTGCCGCCCATGGTATGGCGACCGCGCTACCACTGCAATTCACAAACACCACCGGCTTTCCGGTCGCTTGCAAGGCTTTCAACAATTCCAACTGCACGTCCGGCAATTCAATCCGCGTCCGGTCGCCGCCGCTGAATCCAAGGTAATTCACCTTCATCTCTTCGCCTTCCAACTGCGGGCTGATGCCGCCCACGTAAATGATCACGTCGGCAGAACGCGCGGCAATCAGCGTATTGGTCAGCATCTTGGCGCTGGGTTTATTTCTCCCATCGTTGCGGAGTGCCAAGGGACATCCCGGCGCATCCACCACCTCGATGTTATCTCCTGTCGCGCTGCGGACTCCCTCCAGAATGGTAATGGGGTTCGACGGCGTACCGTTGTAGTTCCCTAACAGCATGGCGACGGAATTGGCATTCGTGCCGATGACCGCGATGCGTTTGATCTTCGAACGCTGAAGCGGCAGCAGGCCGTTATTCTTCAATAGAACGATGGATTCGTGCGCCGCCTGCAAGGCCAAGGCCTGATGTTCGGGACTGTCATTTTGCGAGAGGGGGATTCGCGCGTAAGCGAATTCGTTCGTGGCGTCGAATAAACCCAGACGGAACCGGGCTTCGAACAATCGACCCACAGCCGTATCGATTTCCCGTTCCGAGATCAACCCGGCTTTCACGGCCCGCGCCAGGCTATTGAAATCGGTGCCGCAACACAGATCGCAGCCGGCTTTCACCGCGCGCGCCGCCGCTTCTTCCGACGTGGCCACCACCTTGTGATTGGCGTAAATGTCATAAATCGCCCCGCAATCCGAGACCACGTGGCCAGTGAATCCCCATTCTTTCCGCAACAATTCCGTCAGCAAAAAGGGATTCGCGCAGGCCGGTTCTCCGTCCACGCTGTTGTAGGCGCCCATCACCGCGCCCACGTGTCCTTCGCGAACTGCCGCTTCGAAATGGGGCAGATACGTTTCATAAAGATCGCGTTCGGAAGGAACCGCATCGAAAGTGTGACGCTCCGGCTCGGGTCCGCTGTGCACAGCGAAATGTTTCGCGCAGGCCATCGCCTTGACGTATCTCGGATCGTCTCCCTGCAAACCGCGAATGAAGGCCACACCCAGTCGCGCGGTGAGGAACGGATCTTCACCATACGTTTCCTGACCGCGACCCCAGCGCGGATCACGGAAAATGTTGATGTTCGGGGTCCAAAACGTGAGACCGAAATAACGCGCACTGTCGCCGTCGTGAGTGCGGACGTATTCGTTATGCTTGGCCCGTGCTTCCGTGGCGATTGTGTCCGCAATCTCATGCAACAGGTTCGTGTCCCAAGTGGCCGCCAGTCCGATCGCTTGAGGAAACACCGTGGCGATTCCGGCTCGTCCCACGCCGTGCAGACATTCGCTCCAATAATTATAGGCGGGAATGTCCAGCCGCGGAATAGCCGGGGCATCGTTGCGCATTTGCTGGACTTTTTCCGCCAGCGACAGTCTGCGCACCAAGTCACGGACTCGTGCTTCCAGCGGCTGCGATTCCTCTTTCCAGATTGCCGGCTCGGTGGTGATCGGCGGTTTCAAGGTTTCCTCGTCGGCGTTGATCAAATCCGCCGCACGAAAGGAAACGATAGAGACTCCCGTCGAGTCCTTCAACTCAAACGTATTCAACTTGGCCGTGCCTTCTCGCGCGGTGAATGTAATCGTCAACGGCCCGTGCAAAGCGTCGCTTGGATGATCGACTTGCGCGGTGATGAAATACACTTTGCCCGCGCCACCAGCCGCCGCGAAAATGTCGAGATTGCTTGCGAGAATCTGCTCGCCGCAAGAGATGTCGAAGATTCGCTGTCCCGGTTTCAGGTAATCCACTTCGGCCAGACCAATCCGGACCGTATATTTGCCGTCGGGAAGATCGGGCACCGAAAACGAGAAATTTGTCCCGTAGATCTCCTCACGAAACGCTTCCTCGCCGCGACGGGGCGCGCCCTCAATCGTCAGGCTCTCGTGTCCGCGACCGTGATGGACATCGCCGCTGACCAAAACCTTCCGTTCACACGGCACGCAAGCTTCATCCGCACTGCCAACGGCGGGAGAAATTCCGCAAACGATGAGAATCGCCAAAGCCCCAAACCAAATCGCGCGCATCTCTTGGCTATACGCAAGTTGCTGCCCGTAGGCAATCCGTTTCGTTGCATCGGCACGGATGCCACGGACCATTTTCACCGCGAACTCCGTAAACGACACGCGAGCAGGTGAACACGAATTGACACGATGGGAATTGCCGGGCGCGATCGCCCGAAAGGTATCGCGCCGTCCTCTTCTCTGTCATCCTAAGCGCAGCCTGCGTGTGCCAGGGTTCCAGCGGCTAATCCAGAATAACGAGATGCGAGCCTGCGGCCCCCTCTCCATGGTCAAGGGATGGCGCTTGTGAAAACAAAGAATGTACTTTTTGATCCAATAAGCATAGGCTTGCTCCGTGCGGAGGCTGTAGTGTCTGAGGCGACAAGTATCGCGAAGACGGTCCAAGAGCTTACGCTTTGGCGCGCCAAAGCCAGAGAATGCTTGGCGCGTCGCCGGATAAGTTGGACTTGCTTGAGGAGAATTCATCGCCGCGCCTCGTGCCGCCTTTTCCCGATCCAATACGCAGTCGCAAGTCTACGTAAACGCTTGAACTTCAGCCCCAACGCAAGACAATTTAACGAAAACAACGAATTTGTTACACGGCGATTAGGCCGTATAAACATAAGATAGCATGAGTGAGAAATTCAGAGTCTATACTGCTCCCCTTGAAAGATGGCGGTGAATTTGAGAGTCCTAAAGGCAGGAAAGGACTCGATGAAACGCAGGAAATGGACAGGCAGGGAGAAGCTGCAGATTGTGCTGGAAGGCCTGCGAGGGAC
>Ga0335081_10000532_pt1 | contig 64291 bp, 58 predicted proteins | sample Lox_Sample_35_FD_206713 | JGI IMG/M metagenome (GOLD analysis project Ga0335081, IMG submission 206713) | Soil microbial communities from Loxahatchee National Wildlife Refuge, Florida, United States - Lox_Sample_3.5 | ecosystem: Environmental > Terrestrial > Soil > Wetlands | place: USA...
CGCTCGCTTCGCTCGCGACCCTCCCCCTGCAGGGGAGGGTGAAGAACCCGCCATTGCGTTGCCGTTATCCTCCGCGCACCATGCGCGCCGCATGAGTCGCGCTGCCGCCAAAAAATCGCCCCGCCTGCCGCTCGACGAGCCGCCGCTGCGGCCGTCGTTCCGGCGCGAGCGCGCCGCGATCAAGCGCGGCGTCTTTCCGGTCGCCGGCTGCGACGAGGCGGGGCGCGGGCCGCTCGCCGGGCCGGTGGTCGCGGCGGCCGTGATCCTCGATCCCGAACGCATCCCGCGCGGGCTCAACGATTCGAAGAAGCTCGACGCCGAGACGCGCGAGAAGCTCTACGCCCGCATCTGCGCGACCGCCCAGGTCGGCGTCGCCTTCGGCTCGCGCGCGCGCATCGACCGCGACAACATCCGCCAGGCCTCGCTGTGGGCGCTCCGGCGCGCCGTGCTGGCGCTGCCGCAGCGGCCGCGCCTCGTCTTCGTCGACGGCATCGACCGCATCGACTGCGGCTGCGACTGCGTCGCGGTGGTCGCCGGCGACGCGCTCGTGCTCTCGATCGCGGCCGCCTCGATCGTCGCCAAGGTGACGCGCGACAGGTTGATGGTGCAGATCGGCGCCGCCCATCCGGGCTACGGCTTCGAGCGCCACATGGGCTACAGCGTGCCCGAGCATTTTCGCGCGCTCGCGTCGCTTGGGCCGACCGTGCATCACCGCCGCAGCTTCTCGCCGGTCGCGCTTGCGGCGGGCGACATGCCGCCGCAGCTCGACATCGGCGACCTCGACGCCGCAGACTAGCCATTCATTGTTGCCTCGCCGCCGCGCACAGGCTTAAGTCGGCCGCGAGCGCATGTCCCGGCGAAGTGGACACCGGTTCGCCGATAAGGACATGCGCCAAACATAAGTCTCGTAGCGTCAAGTCTCGTACCTGCCGGCGGCCGATGCTCCACGTCTCCATCTTCATCGAAGGCCTGCGCTCGCAGCCGCGCCTGATGTTCTGGCTCGCGGCGCTGACCCAGGCCGCGATCTGGTGGCTGGTGCCGGCGATCTTCTACACCGCGCCGCCCGGCGACCTGCCGATGGTGCTCGCGATCGGCCACGAGTTCCAGCTCGGCACCGATCTCGGGCCCCCGCTCGCCTTCTGGCTCGGCGAGTTCGTCTACGTGCTCACCGGTCTCGCCGGCGTCTATCTGCTGGCGCAAGTCTGCATCGTCGTGACCTACTGGGCGGCGTTCTCGCTCGCCCGCGCCCTGGTCGGCGTGCAGCAGGCCGCGATCGCGGTGCTGCTCATGCTCGGCATCACCGTCATGACGGTGCCGTCGCCCGATTTCGGTCCCGCCGTTCTCGCCATGCCGCTCGCCGCGCTGATGATGCTGCATTTCTGGCGCGCCATCGGCGAGAACCGGCGCCACTACTGGTTCGTGCTCGCCTTCGATCTCGGGCTCCTGCTGCTCACCACCTATGCGGGCCTCATCCTGTTCGCCTGCCTGATGCTCTTCCTGTGGGCGACCGAGCGCGGCCGCGCCGCGCTGCAGACGGTCGAGCCGTGGTTCGCCGCGATCGTCGTCGCGGTCTTGCTGTTTCCCCATCTCATCTGGCTCGACATCGCGGGCGACACCACCTTCGCTCCCTTGTGGCAGCGCCTGCATTCGCAGGAGGCGGCCGACACCAACCTGATCGCCTGGCTGCGGCTGCTCGGGATCGTCGCCGCCGCCCATGTCGGACTCCTGCTGCTCGTCGCGCTCGCCGGCGGCTGGTGGCGCAAGGCAACCGACCAGCTGCCGACCTTCGTGCGGCCGCCGCTCGATCCCTTCGCCCGGCGCTTCGTCTACGTCATGGCGCTCGCGCCGATCGTCATCGCGACCCTGCTCGCCGCGATCGCCGGCGCGCCCGCGCCGGTCGGCGGCATCGCGCCCTACGTGACGCTGTCCGGCCTCGCGGTCGTGGTCGCGGCCGGCGATACGATCGTGATCCACCGCCAGCGCATCGTCGGCCTCGCCTGGACGCTCATGCTGCTGCTGCCGCCCGCGATCACGGTCGCGGCGATCATTTTCGTGCCATGGACCGCCGCGGTCGAATTGAAGAGCGCGCAGCCCGCCGGCGAGATGGGCGCCTTCTTCGCCGACACGTTCCAGCGCCGCACCGGCAAGCCGCTCGCGATCGTCACCGGCGACCCGCGCCTCGCGACCTTGGTGGCGCTCGCCGCGCCGTCGCGCCCGAGCTACTATGACGACGTCGCGCCCGCGCGCACGCCCTGGGTCACGCCCGACGACATCCGCAGGAAGGGCCTCATCGTGGTCTGGCCGGCGCGCGAAACGCAGGGCCTGCCGCCGGCCGACATCAAGGCGCGCTTCCCCGCGCTGGTGCCGGAAGTGCCGCGCGCCTTCGGCTACGCGATCCAGGGCATGCTGCCGCTCGCGCGCGTCGGCTGGGGCATGATCCGGCCGGTCCAGTAGGGTGGTTGCCCACCCTGCCGCATCGGCCCGGGTCGGTGGAAAACTTGCCGGCAATACAGGCAGCCGTTCCCTGCCTCCGCTATGCTCGGCCGCAAAGGGCAAGCGCCGCACCAAGTGGCGCACCACGAGGGGACACCAGCATGACTGACCAGGCGGCACCGGCCGGCGAGGGCTTCCTCGAACGCTACTTCGGCCTCAAGGCGCAAGGGACGAGCCCGCGCACCGAGCTCGTCGCCGGCCTCACTACCTTCCTCACCATGGTCTACATCGTGTTCGTCAACCCGGCGATCCTCGGCAAGACCGGCATGGACGCCGGCGCGGTGTTCGTCGCGACCTGCATCGCGGCGGCGGTGTCGACGCTGGTGATGGCGCTCTACGCCAACTATCCGATCGCGCTCGCGCCCGGCATGGGGCTCAACGCCTTCTTCGCCTTCACGGTGGTGCTGACCTACAAGTACAGCTGGCAGCAGGCGCTCGCTGCCGTGTTCTGCTCGGGCGTGATCTTCTTTCTCATCTCGATCTTCCGCATCCGCGAATACATCATCAATTCGATCCCGCGGAACCTGAAGCTCGCGATCTCGGCCGGCGTCGGCCTCTTTCTCGGCATCATTGCGCTCGAGGAGGCGAAGATCGTGGTCGCCAACCCGGCGACGCTGGTGTCGCTCGGCGATCTCAAGCAGCCGGCCGCACTGTTGTGCATCCTCGGCTTCGTGCTGATCGTCGCGCTCAACGCCCGCAAGGTGATCGGCGGCACGCTGATCGGCATCCTCATCGTCACCGCGATCGGCCTCTGGCCCGGCCTCGTCAAGTACGGCGGCATCGTCGCGGCGCCGCCCTCGCTCGCGCCGACCCTGTTCAAGCTCGACTTCTCGCGCCTCGCCGATCCGAGCTTCCTCATCGTCATCGTCAGCTTCCTGTTCGTCGATCTGTTCGACAATGCCGGCACGCTGATCGGCGTCACCCACCGCGCCGGGCTGCTCGACAAGGACGGCAACCTGCCGCGCATGAAGCAGGCGCTGATCGCCGACAGCTTTGCGGCCATGTTCGGGTCGCTGATCGGCACCTCGACCACGACGAGCTATATCGAGAGCGCGGCCGGCGTCGCGGCCGGCGGCCGCACCGGCCTCACCGCGGTCGTGGTCGCGGTCCTGTTCCTGCTCGCGCTGTTCTTCTCGCCGCTCGCCGGGATGATTCCGGCCTATGCGACGTCAGCGGCGCTGCTCTACGTCGCTTGCGTGATGGCGCAGGGGCTCGCCGAGATTTCCTGGGACGACATCACCGAATACGGCCCCGCCGTGGTCGCCGCCGTCTCGATGCCGCTCACCTATTCGATCGCCACCGGCATCGGCCTCGGCTTCATCACCTACGCGCTGGCGAAGATCATCGCCGGCAAGTTCGCCGACGTGAAGCCGGCGGTGCTGGTGCTCGCCGTGCTGTTCGCCGCGAAGTTCTATTGGGTGGGGTAGAAGGCGCAAAATGAATCGCGGTCATTGCGAGGCGCGCGCAGCGCGCCGAAGCAATCTCGATCCACAAGCTCATGCGTACACGGGTCGAGATTGCTTCGTCGGGCTTCGCCCTCCTCGCAATGACGTTATGAATTCAGCGCCTTCTTGATCGCCAGAAAATCCCGCCAGGCGAGCCGCTTGTGCAGCGGCTGGCGCAAGAGATAGGCCGGATGCAGCGTCGCGATCGCGCGGATCGCCCGCGTGCCGGTGTCGTAGCTGAGCCAGCGGCCGCGCGTCTTCATGATGCCGTCGCTGAAGCCCAGCAGCGTCTGGCTCGACGGGCCGCCGAGGCAGACGAGCACGTCGGGATCGACCAGCTCGATCTGCCGCTGGATGAAGGGCAGGCAGATCTGGCTCTCCTGCGGCGTCGGCGTGCGGTTGCCGGGCGGCCGCCACGGGATGATGTTGGCGATGTAGACCCCCGTGCGGTCGAGGCCGATCGCCTTGATCATCAGGTCGAGCAGCTTGCCGGAGCGACCGACGAAGGGCAGGCCCTCGAGGTCCTCGTCGCGCCCGGGCGCCTCGCCGACGAACATCAGGCGCGCCTGCGGGTTGCCGTCGGCGAACACGAGCTGCTTTGCGTGCCGCTTGAGCTCGCAGCCGTCGAACTTTTCCAGAATGCCGCGCAGCTCCTCGAGGCTCGCCGCCGCGCGCGCCTGCGCGCGCGCATCCATGATGGCGGCCTCGGGCGCCGCCGGCGCCATCGGCGCGGCCCGTCCTTCCGCCTGCGCCCTTTGGGCTAGGGCGGACGAGTCGAGACGCCCGGCCGAAGCCTTGGCGAAAGCGGGCTCCTCAGGACGAGGACGAGTCCGTTGCTGAGTCAGCGGAGCCTCATGGTGAGGAGCCGGCCGCAGGCCGGCGTCTCGAACCATGGGGCGGGCAGGGCTCGGGCGCGCTTCCGCTTCGGGCTCCGCCAGCCGATTGATCGGTTCCTCGCCGAGCAGCGCGTCGGCCCCCGCCTCGAGGTAGAAGGCGAGCAGGTCGCGGGCGGACTTGGCTTGATCGGGCGACATGGCAGACCTCTAGCACAAGCGCCGGCCGATTGCCGCCTCGCGCCAAACATGGAAAAACAAGCGTGCCGATGACTGCATCGGCGCCTACGGGAGCTGACCATGGCCGACTTGCCCGCCCGCGACTCGATGGAATTCGACGTCGTCATCGTCGGCGCCGGGCCGGCCGGCCTTGCGGCCGCGATCCATCTCAAGCAGCTCGCCGCCGACATCTCGGTCGTGGTGGTGGAGAAAGGCTCCGAGGTCGGCGCGCATATCCTCTCGGGCGCCGTGATCGATCCGATCGGCTTCGACCGGCTGCTGCCCGACTGGCGCAGCGAGGACACGCCGATCAAGACCAAGGTCACGGCCGACCGCTTCTACTATCTCGGCGCCTCCGGCGCGTTGCGGCTGCCGAATTTTTTGCTGCCGCCGCTGATGAGCAACCACGGCAACTACATCGTCTCGCTCGGCGAGGTCGCCCGCTGGCTCGGCCGCAAGGCGGAGGCGCTCGGCGTCGAGATCTATCCGGGCTTTGCCGCGACCGAGGTGCTGTTCGGCGACAACGGCGAGGTCGTCGGCATCGCGACGGGCGACATGGGCGTCGGCAAGGACGGCAAGCCCAAGCCATCGTTCACCCGCGGCATGGAGCTGCGCGCGAAGTACACGCTGTTTGCCGAAGGCGCGCGCGGCAGCCTCAGCAAGCAGCTGATTGCCCGCTTTCATCTCGACGAAGGCCGCGAGCCGCAGAAATTCGGCATCGGCCTGAAGGAGCTGTGGCAGGTCGCGCCCGAGCGGCATCACCCCGGGCTGATGCAGCACTCGTTCGGCTGGCCGCTCGACAATTCGACCGGCGGCGGCTCGTTCCTCTACCACTACGACGACAACCTCGTGTCGGTCGGCTTCGTCGTCCACCTCAACTATGCGAACCCGTATCTCTCGCCGTTCGAGGAATTGCAGCGCTTCAAGACCCACCCGCTGGTGCGCGACACCTTTGCGGGCGGCAAGCGCATCGGCTACGGCGCGCGCGCCATCTCGGAGGGCGGCTGGCAGTCGGTGCCGAAGCTCGTCTTTCCGGGCGGCGCGCTGATCGGCTGCGCGGCCGGCTTCCTCAACGTGCCGCGCATCAAGGGCACGCACAACGCGGTGCTCTCCGGCATGATGGCGGCGACCATCGTCGCCGAGGCGATCGGGGGCGGCCGCGCCAATGACGAGCTTGCCGATTACGAGGCGTTGTGGCGCACGTCGGCGATCGGCAAGGACCTGCACAGGGTGCGCAACGCCAAGCCGCTGTGGTCGAAGCTCGGCACCTTCCTCGGCATCGCGGCGGGCGGCCTCGACATGTGGACCAATACGCTTGGTTTCTCCCTGCTCGGCACGCTGCGCCACGGCAAGCGCGACGCCGACTGCCTCAAGCCGGCCGCCCAGTGCAAGCCGATCGCCTATCCGAAGCCCGACGGCAAGCTCACCTTCGACCGGCTCTCCTCGGTGTTCCTCTCCAATACCAACCACGAGGAGGACCAGCCGGTGCACCTCCACGTCGCCGATCTCGCGCTGGAGAAAACCTCCGAGCACGACGTCTATGCGGGTCCGTCGACGCGCTATTGCCCGGCCGGCGTCTACGAATGGATCGAGGAGGCGAGCGGGCCGCGCTTCGTCATCAACGCGCCGAACTGCGTCCACTGCAAGACCTGCGACATCAAGGATCCCAACCGGAACATCACCTGGGTGCCGCCCGAGGGCGGCGGCGGGCCGAACTACCCGAATATGTGATAAGGTTGCGGCCTGGAATCGGCGCAAGCTGCCACGATCCCGCCATATCGGGGTCGTCAATGGCCTGACCGGGCGGAAAGCAGGCCTTTTTGGGCGTCCTTGCGGGGGCACCCTAAACAGGCCATTCTCGCGCGCCCATGCCGGGCTTCAACATCGGCCCTGGGCGACGCCGGTCCCGACCCCATGGAGAACCGCACGCCGTGAAGAAGATGCCCTTGCTTCGCTGCCTCTCGGTAGCGCTCGCCGCCGGCCTGATGGGTCCGCTGGCGGTGCAGTCCCTCGCGGCGCAGACCGTGCCGAGCCAGATCGAGCTCGAGCAGAACACGCCCTCCGGCAACTACCTCGCGGCGCGCACCGCCAATGTCGACCGCGACGCCGCGGCGGCCGCCGCCTACTACACGGCCGCGCTCAACGCCGACCCGAAGAACGCCGAGCTCATGGAGCTCGCCTTCTATGCCGAGCTCGCCAGCGGCAACATCGAGCGCGCCGTGACGCTCGCCGAGCGCCTGCTCGCGATCGACCGCAACAACCGCAACGCGCGGTTGATCCTCGGCGTGCATGCGCTCAAGCTCAAGCAGTACAAGGAGGCGCGCGCCCAGTTCGCCCAGGCCGGGCGCGACCCGATCACCAACCTGACCGTGACGCTGCTCTCCGCATGGGCGAGCTACGGCGCGGGCGACGCCAAGGGCGCGCTCGACCAGATCGACAAGCTCAACGGGCCCGACTGGTTCGCCGTCTTCAAGGACCTGCACGGCGGCCTGATCGAGGATCTCGCCGGCGCCCGCAAGGATGCCGGCCGGCGCTTCGAGCGCGCCTACAAGCTCGACCAGAACGCGCTGCGCATCGTCCAGGCCTTCGGCAGCTGGACCTCGCGCAACGGCGCGAAGGACGACGCCGTGAAGATCTTCAAGGATTTCGACAAGACCCTGCCGCATCACCCGCTGATCGACCAGGCGTTCGCCCAGCTCGACCACGGCGAGAAGGTGCCGCAGATCGTCGACAGCGCCCAGGTCGGCGCCGCCGAGGTGCTGTACGGGCTCGGCGCCGCGCTCGGCCGGCGCGAGGAGGAGCTGAGCCTCGCCAACCGCGGGCTCGCCTATCTGCAGCTCGCGCTCTATCTCGATCCCTCGCACACGCTCGCGATTCTCTCGCTCGCCGATCTCTACGAGGCGATGAAGAAGCCGGAGCTCGCGATCGCGACCTACCGGCGGCTGCCCGCTGACTCGGCGCTCAAGCGCAACGCCGAGATCCAGATGGCGATCGACCTCGACGCGCTCGACAAGACCGACGAGGCGGAGAAGAACCTCAAGACGCTGATCGCGGCGCATCCCGACGATCAGGAGGCGATCACCGCGCTCGGCAATATCCAGCGCGAGCGCAAGCAGTTCGCCGACTGCGGCGACACCTACGGCCGCGCCATTTCGCTGGTCCCGACGCCGACCAAGAACAACTGGACGCTCTTCTACTTCCGCGGCATCTGCTACGAGCGCAACAAGCAGTGGCCGAAGGCCGAGGCAGATCTCAAGAAGGCGCTGGAGCTCTATCCCGACCAGCCGCACGTGCTCAACTATCTCGGCTATTCGTGGATCGACCAGGGCGTGCATCTCGACGAGGGCATGCGCATGATCAAGCGCTCGGTCGAGCAGCGCCCGGACGACGGCTATATCGTCGATTCGCTCGGCTGGGCCTGGTTCCGGCTCGGCAACTACGAGGAGGCGGTCAAGCAGCTCGAGCGCGCGGTCGAGCTGAAGCCGGTCGATCCGACCATCAACGACCATCTCGGCGACGCCTACTGGCGCATCGGCCGCACGCTGGAAGCCAGATTCCAGTGGTCGCACGCCAAGGACTTGAAGCCCGAGCCCGACGACCTCAAGAAGATCGAGGCGAAACTCAAGAACGGCCTCACCGAGGCGACGCCGCCGCCGGCGCCCTCCGCCGCGGCCGACAAGAGCAAGCGGCCGGACGGGGGCGGTTGAGGCGTTAGCGCGTAGGGTGGGCAAGATCGCCTTGTGATCCCCGCCCCTCTTGCTCGCCGTTCGATGGCGATCTTGCCCACGCGGGAGGACATCGAAGCTGCGCCGCGTGGGCATTGCGCACGCGACGCTGTTGTTTGATCGCCAGGTTTTTCCGAGCGCAATGCCCACCCTACAGGCGATCTTCTCCGAACCCGCGCCCGCCAAGGTCAACCTCACGCTGCGCATTCTCGGCAAGCGCGCCGACGGCTATCACGATCTCGAAAGCCTGGTGGTGTTTGCGCGCCTCGCCGACGAGCTGACGCTCACGCTCGATGCGCCCCTCGGCCTCGACGTGGTTGGCCCGACCGCGGCCGCGGCCGGGGAGGCGGGCGACAATCTCGTGCTGCGCGCCACGCGCGAGCTCGCCGGGCGCATCGACGGCTTGCGGCTCGGCCGCTTCGCGCTCACCAAGCATCTGCCGGTCGCGGCCGGCATCGGCGGCGGCTCAGCCGATGCGGCGGCGGCGCTGCGCCTCATCATGCGCGTCAACGGGATCGCGCGCGATGATCCGAACGTGATGGCGGCGGCGCGCGCGACCGGCGCCGACGTGCCGGTCTGCCTCGACCCGCGGCCGCGCGTGATGCGCGGCATCGGCGAGGTCCTGTCGGCGCCGCTCGAGCTGCCGGCGCTGCCCGCGGTTCTGGTCAATCCGCGCGTGCCGGTGCCGACCAGGAACGTGTTCGCGCGGCTCGGTCTTGCGCCGGGCGAGCGGCGCGGCGAGGCGAGCGAGATCGACGCGAAGCGCTTGCAGAATCGCGACGCGCTGATCCGCTATCTCGCATCGCAGCCGAACGATCTCGAGCCGCCGGCGCGCGCGCTGCAGCCGGTGATCGCCGACGTGCTGGCGGCGCTCGCCGGCAGCGCTGGCTGCCTGCTTGCGCGCATGTCCGGCTCGGGCGCGACCTGCTTCGGCTTGTTCGACACCGACGCGGCCGCTGCGGCCGCTGCGCAACATTTGTCCGGTCAGCGTCCCGCGTGGTGGGTCGCGCCGACAGTGCTCGCGAGTTAGTGCGTCCTAATGCGTCCGCGCGATCGTGAACTCGACCGCGTCGGCGAGCGCTTCCTTCATCGGCGAGGCGGGAAACAGCGCCAGCGCGTCCGACGCGATCGCGCCGTAGTGGCGCGCGCGCGTGATCGTGTCCTCGAGCGCGCGGTGCTTGGCCATCAAGCCGATCGCGTGCTCGAGATCGGCGTCGGTCGCCTCGCCCTGTTCGAGCACGCGGCGCCAGAACTCGCGCTCGCTGCCCGAGCCGCGCCGATAGGCGAGGACGACCGGCAGCGTGATCTTGCCCTCGCGGAAGTCGTCGCCGGTGTTCTTGCCGAGCTTCGCCGACTTGCCGCCGTAGTCGAGCGCGTCGTCGACGAGCTGGAACGCGACGCCGAGGTTCATGCCATAGCTGCGGCAGGCCGCCTGCTCGGCCTTCGGCCGGCCGCCGATCACCGGCCCGACCTCGCAGGCCGCCGCGAACAGCTCGGCGGTCTTGGCGCGAATCACCGCCAGATACTCGTCCTCGGTGGTCGCGGTGTTCTTGGCGGCGACGAGCTGCATCACCTCGCCCTCGGCGATCACGGCGGCGGCGGACGAAAGAATCTCCAGCGCCCGCAGCGAGCCGACCTCGACCATCATCTTGAACGCCTGGCCGAGCAGGAAGTCGCCGACCAGCACGCTGGCCTCGTTGCCCCACAGCATGCGCGCCGCGAGCTTGCCGCGCCGCATGTCGCTCTGGTCGACCACGTCGTCGTGCAGCAGGGTCGCGGTATGCATGAACTCGACCGCGGCGGCGAGCTTGACGTGGCCCTCGCCCGCGTAGCCGACGAGCTTCGCCATCGCGATGGTGAGGATCGGCCGCAGCCGTTTGCCACCCGAGGTGATCAGGTGCTTGGCGACCTCGGGGATCATCGTCACCTCCGACCCGGTGCGCGACAGGATCGCGGCATTGACGCGCTCCATGTCGGCGGCGACCTGCTCGATCAGCTTGTCGATCGACTTGTCGGTCGGCGCCTGGCTATGGGTTTCGAACGGGACGACGACGGCCAAAATTTTCACTCCAGGGGGTAAGGGACAAAGCAAGCATAGAAACGCTATGCTGAGCCGGCAAGGGCGTTTGGGCGCAGACATCGCGGGTCGAGCACGGCGATCCTGTGGGGAATACGGGCGCGGACGCCGGAGTCGGCAAAGGAATCGATCGAGCGATATGCGGCAGGTGGTCGAATTGGCGGAGGGACGCGGCGCGCCGGCGACCGGCGCGCGCCGGCGCATCGCCGTGCTGGTGCCCTGCTACAACGAGGAGGCCGCGGTCGCCCGCGTGGTCGAGGATTTCCATGCCGCGCTGCCGGACGCCGTTGTCTATGTCTACGACAACAACTCGACCGATCGCACCGCCGAGGTCGCCCGCGCGGCCGGCGCGACGGTGCGGCGCGAGCACCGCCAGGGCAAGGGCAACGTGGTGCGCCGCATGTTCGCCGACGTCGAGGCGGACATCTACGTCCTCGTCGACGGCGACGCGACCTATGACGCGCCGAGCGCGCATGCGATGATCGCGCGCCTGGTCGAGGGCGGCCTCGACATGGTGGTGGCGGCGCGGCGCGGCGACGAGCGGGCCTACCGGCCCGGCCACCGGTTCGGTAACCGGCTGTTGACCGGCTTCGTCGCTCGCGTCTTCGGCTCGCCGTTCGCCGACATGCTGTCGGGCTACCGGGTCTTTTCCCGGCGATTCGTCAAATCGTTCCCGGTCCTCTCCAGCGGCTTCGAGATCGAGACCGAGCTCACCATCCACGCGCTCAACCTGGAGCTGCCGGTCGACGAGATCGAGACGCCGTATGTCGCCCGGCCCGCCGGCTCGGTCTCCAAGCTCAGCACCTGGCGCGACGGCCTGCGCATCCTCGCCACCATCGGCCGCCTCTATCGCGCCGAGCGGCCGCTGCCGTTCTTCGCCGGCATCGGCGCGGCGCTCGCCGCCGCATCGATCGTGCTCGCCATCCCGATCTTCATCACCTATGCGCAGCTCGGCATCGTGCCGCGGCTGCCGACCGCGGTGCTGTCGACCGGTCTCATGATCCTCGCCTCGCTTGCGGTCGCCTGCGGGCTCGTGCTCGATACGGTGACGCGCGGTCGACGCGAGATGAAAATGCTCGCCTATCTTGCGCAGAAGGGCGAGGATGCGAGCGCATGTTCCGGCGAAAGCCTGCCCGGGACTTGATCCGGGGTGGGCACCGGTTCGCCGACAAGAACATGTGCCAAATAGCGCATGTTCCGGCGAAGTAGGCACCGGTTCGCCGACAAGAACATGCGCCAAATAGCGCATGTTCCGGCGAAGTGGGCACCGGTTCGCCGACAAGAACATGCGCCAAATATGTTGAGCGCGCCGGAGCACGGGTCATGAGGGAAATCGTCCGCACCAACGACACGATCCTGGTCACGGCGATCGAGGCGCTGCTCAAGGGCGCCAATATTCCGCATCTCATCGCCGACCAGAACATGAGCGTGCTCGAGGGCTCGGTCGGCATCCTGCCCCGCCGGGTGCTCGTCGCCGACGAGTACCAGCGCGCCGCGCGCCTCCTCCTGCAGGACGCCGGTCTCGGTCACGAGCTGCGCCCTTGACCGGGCACGGGCGCATGTTTCTGTCCGCAAACCGGCTTCCACCCCGGATCAAGTCCAGGGCAGGCTTTCGCCGGAGCATGCGCCATGGCCGCTGAACCGCCCGAGCCGAGCTTCACCGACGATCTCGTGCTGGGCGGCCGGCTGCGCCTGCGCCAGCCCGCGCGCGGCCATCGCGTCGGCCATGATGCGATCCTGCTCGCCGCCGCGACCCCGGCGTTGGCGGGCGATGTCGCGGTCGATCTCGGCGCCGGCGTTGGCGCCGCGGGTCTCGCGCTGGCGCAGCGCGTTCCCGGCCTCGTGGTGCGGCTGGTCGAGCTCGATCCGCAGCTCGCGCAGCTCGCGGGCGGCAATGCGGCGCGCAACGGCCTTGGCGAGCGCGTCAGCGCGCATGCGCTCGACGTCACGGCGCCGGCGGCGCAATTCGCCGCGAACGGCCTCGGCCCCGCGTCGGCGGACCGCGTGCTGATGAACCCGCCGTTTCGCGCCGCCGGGCGCGCCCAGGCCTCGCCCGATGTGCGCCGCCGCATCGCCCATGTGGCGCCGCCGGGCGCGCTCGCGATCTGGCTCGGCACCGCGGCGCGCCTGCTGCGCCGTGACGGCACGCTGACGATGATCTTCCGCGCCGACGGATTGGGCGAGCTTCTCGGCATGATCGAGCCCGCCTTCGGCGCCGTGACGGTCCTGCCGGTGCACCCCAAGCCCGCGGCGCCGGCGATCCGCGTGCTCGTGCGCGCCGTCAAGGGCAGCCGCGCGCCGCTCGCGCTGTTGCCGGGCCTCGTGCTCAACGGCCCCGACGGACGGCCGAGCGCCGAGGCCGAGGCGGTGCTGCGGGAAGGCGCGGCGTTGCCGCTGGCCGAGACGTAACCGTCGATTTTATGCCGGACGGGGCGCGTCAGCTTGCGCGAGCGCGCCGCCTGTCGGCTCACGAAATGCCCGTGCCGCACCGCTGGTTGCCGGTTCCGTCGGCAACAAACCGCTCAATGCGCAGATCTTGCCCAATCATCCGGCCTTGCGCTGCCGCGCCGCAATCGGACCATGAAAATGGGAGCCCGCGGCGATTGACACCAAAAGCATTGCCAGCAAAAGAATTTTCACTGTCATCGTGCGTCCTGTTCCTGTCAGACCATTGCCACCGCAAGCAATCTGCCAGCAAGATTTGTTCCAACCAGGGCGCGAATGCGGCACGCGAGGGACCGCGCCGCTTGAGCAATCGTTAATGCCGGCCTAAGCAGGACACCATGAGCGAACCGATGGCGGATCAACTGCGGCGCTGGCTCTCGCGCGGGCGCGAGCTGGTGCGGCCCGCAATCCCGAAGCGCTGGCGCGGCGTGCCGGTGGTGCCGGTGGTGCGGCTCACCGGCGTCATCGGATTCTCGACGCCGTTGCGGCCCGGCCTCACCCTCGCCGGGCTCGCGCGCGCGCTCGATCGTGCCTTCGCGATGGGCAGGCCGAAGGCGGTCGCGCTCGCCATCAACTCACCAGGCGGCTCCGCGGTTCAGTCGCACCTTATCTATCGCCGCATCCGCGAGCTGGCCCAGGAAAAGAGCCTCCCGGTCATCGCCTTCGTCGAGGACGTGGCGGCATCGGGCGGCTACATGCTCGCCTGCGCGGCGGACGAGATCGTGTGCGATCCGTCCTCGATCGTCGGCTCGATCGGCGTGGTCGGCGCGAGCTTCGGCGTCGCCGAGGCGATGAAGAAGCTCGGCATCGAGCGGCGCGTCTACACCGCGGGCGAGAAGAAGGTGACGCTCGATCCCTTCCTTCCCGAGAAGCCCGAGGACGTCGAGCACTTGAAGTCGATCCAGCGGGAAATTCACGAGAGCTTTATCGCGCTGGTGAAGACGAGCCGCGGCGCGAAGTTGACAGGCCCCGAAAATACCCTGTTTTCCGGCGAGTACTGGGGCGCCAAGACGGCGCTCGGCTACGGCCTGGTCGACCGGCTCGGCGATCTGCGCGCGGTGTTGCGCGAGCGCTTCGGCGAGGACGTGATGACGCCGTTGGTGAGCCAGGAGCGCGGCTGGTTCGGCCGGCGCACGCCGGGTGTCGGGGCGGCCGAGCTCGCGCGGCTGCCGGGCCTGGCGGCCGGGTTTGCGCCGAATCTGGTCGAGGACGTCATCTCGGCGATTGAGGCGCGCGCGCTGTGGGCGCGCTACGGATTGTGAGGTTGCGACGATGCCGATCTTCATTCCGCCGCTGCTCGCCTGGACGCTCGGGGCGCTCGGCGCCGCCGCGGTCGCGCGGGTCGTGGTCAAGGAATGGCGCCGCGTGAACGACGAGCTGCACCCGCGCGAGCGGATGCGCGAGGCGCCGGCGCGGGAAACGATTCGCGTGCTGCGGCGCGACCCCAAGAGCGGGATCTACCGGCCGGAATAGCTTCCGGAACAGCTTTTCAGTGGCGCCCCGTCGGCTCGCCGGTGAACAGCGCGCCGAAGAACAGCGTCCCGAGCACGCCGCCGATAATTCCGAACGTCAACATTGCCGCGTCCCCGCCTGCTCTCGTCCTTTTTCGAGGATGATAACTGGCTCCGCTCAAGGAGCCGTAAACCGAGGATTGCGGTTCGACCGCAAGGTTAGCGGAGAGCTAATCCCGTGGGCGTCGGGTTGTGTTCCTCGGATGAGCCGGAAATCTTCAGGCAAAGACGCCGTTCTTTTTCAACCTTCCCAGCTCGTCACGCAGGTCGGTGCGCAAGCCATTGATCGATTTGTAAAGGATGCATTTGTGACCCCGCACGTCGAAAGGAAGATTTGCCGCGCTGCGGGCAATGAAGATCGTCGGCTTTTTCAGGGCCCACGCAAATCCGATCTCGAGGAATACATTGGGATTGGCGTCGTCCAGCAGGGCGATCAACCCCTGGCACGATGTCAGCGATCGTTTGATCTCGTCTACGATGCTTCCAGTGAACGCGCTCTCGTCTATGCGTTCACAGCGCAGGTCGACCGCCGCGCAAGCTTCCTGAATGGCGATATCCCACACGTCGCTATGGTTTTCAGCAAAAGGCATCGCAACGAAAAGCTTGGATTTGAGCTCGCTGCCGGCGCCAAACGACGACAAATTCTCCTGCATAGTTGAGGTTAGAGCTGCAGCCTTCGGGACGCGGCGTGCGTTGGTCGAATTTTCGCCTGGCTGAATGAAATCGGCGAGCAGCTTGGAGAGGCGTTGAGCCTTATCCCGATTGACTTCGATTATCTCGATTCTTTCGAGCTCCTTTGGGTGCCCGCGGCGTTCGAGTGCGTCGACAAGTCCGGCGACGAGCGACAAGAAGGCTTCTTTCTCGTCAAGGCCATATCCGGTTCCATGCATTGGCGAGCCGATGACCGAACACCTTCCCGCGCTCTCCTCGGCTAGTCGGAGAGCCAAAGACGCAAATTCTCTAATCCGCGCATATCGAAATTCGTGCAGGGGGCCCACACCGACATAGAGGACTCTTTTGGCGGCGAGATGCTTGCCGCCGACCACCACATATTCGTTGCGCTTGAGATCGCCGTGAAATTCGAGCTCCGAAGAAACGCGGGCGTCCACCCCGTGAAAGCCGTCGGCGTGCTTCAGGATGAGAAGATCACACGCGTGCTTCAATAGATCTGCGTGGACCACGCTGATGTGCACCATCTTGCCTCACCAGATCGGATTCACAGTCCGGGTAGGATGCAGCGTAACGCAGCGCGACCGGAACGGGAATAGCTTGCCCAATACCCCTTCGAGCGCGCAGCAGCGTCACGGTCCCCGCCGCCGGCGCCTTGCTCACCCCTCCTTGATGCCCTTCTCGCGGATGACCTTGCCCCAGCGCGCCAGCTCCTCGCGCAGGAACTGGGCGAATTCCTCCGGCGTCGAGGGCGACGGCACGGCGCCGACGTTCACCAGCTTCTGGTGCACGTCCGGATCGGCGAGCGCGGCGCGCAGCGCCCGATTGAGCCTCGCGATGATCGCCGGCGGCGTCTTCGCCGGCGCGAGCAGGCCGTACCAGTTGTCCGCGACCGTATCCGCATAGCCCTGCTCGATCAGCGTGGGCACGCCCGGCAGCACCGGATTGCGCTGCGCCGCCGCGACCGCGAGCGCCTTGAGCTTGCCGGCCCGGATCTGCGGCAGCAGTATCGGCGCGTCGGCGAACATCGCGATCACCTGGCCGCCGAGCAGGTCGGTGATTGCCGGTGCGGCGCCGCGATAGGGGATGTGCAGGAACTTGACGCCGGCCGCCGCCTGAAAAAGCTCGAGCGTGAGATGCGGCGGGCTGCCGACGCCGGTCGACGCGAATGCCAGCGTGCCGGGCTTGGCCTTGGCCATGGCGACGAGGTCTGCTGCGGACTTCACTCCCAGCTCGGGCCGTACCGCCAGCACCTCGTTGACGTTGACGACGCGCGAGATCGGCGCGAAATCGCGCAGCGTGTCATAAGGCGTGTCCTTGCGCAGGTTGGGCGTGATCGTCACGGCGCCCGAGGTGGTGAGAAAGAGCGTGTAGCCGTCGGGCGCGGATTTCGCGACGAAGTCGGCGCCGATCGCGCCGTTGGCGCCGGCCTTGTTCTCGATGATCACCGGCTGGCCGAGAAAGTCCTTCATCTTGTCGGCGAGCAGGCGGCCGACGAAATTGGTCGGACCGCCGGCCGGGAACGCGACGATGACCTTGATCGGGCGCGTCGGGTAGTCCTGCGCCTGCGCGGTCGTGCCGGCGAGGAGCGCGACAGCGGCAGCTGCCAAGAGGCGGCGGATCAGCATGTGGTTTCTCCCTCGTTTTGGCGAGTAGCGGATGGCGAATAGCGAATAGCGAATAGAATGGATGCTTTGCTACTCGCTATTCGCCTCTTCAGTGCCCGGCCTTCACGCCGGTCTGCGCGACGACCTTGCGCCAGCGCGCGGTCTCGCTGGTGATCAGCGCCGTCAAATCCTCAGGCGTGCCGCCGATGGTCGACACGCCGGCGTCGGCGAGCCGGCGCCGCACGTCGGGGTCCTTGACGACGGCGTTGAAAGCGGCGTTGAGCTTGGCGACGACGGCGGGCGGCGTGTTCGGCGGCGCGAGCAGGCCCGACCAGTTGTCGGCGACGACGTCGGGGTAGCCGAGCTCCGCAAAGGTCGGCACGTCCGGCAGCACGTCCGAGCGGCTCTGCGACGCGACCGCCAGGATTTTCGCCTTGCCGGCCTTGATCTGCGCCATCAGCACCGGCACCTCGGCGCTCATCGCGTTCACCTGGCCGCCGAGGAAATCGGCGATCGCCGTGCCGGCGCCGCGATAGGGCACCGCCTGCAGCTTTATCTTCGCCGAGAGCTGCAGCATCTCGATCGTGAGATGCGAGATCGCGCCGATGCCGGTCACCGCGACCGTGATCGAGCCCGGCTTCTCGCGGGCGCGCGCGATCATGTCCTGCGCGGTCGCGAGCCCGAGCTTGGGATCGATCGCGAACACCACGGTGTTGCGGGCGATCGGCAGGATCGGCGTAAAACCCTTGATCGGATCGTAGGGCAGGTCGGTGCGCATGCTCGGATTGATCGCGAGCGCGCCGGCGGTGGAGAAGAACAGCGTGTAGCCGTCGGGCTCCGCCTTCGACACGTAGTCGGCGCCGATCGCGCCGTTGGCGCCCGGCTTGTTCTCCACCACGATGCTCTGGCCGAGCAGGGTCTTGGCCTTGTCGGCGAGCAGGCGGCAGACATAGTCGGTGGTGCCGCCCGCCGCGAATGCGACGATCAGGCGGATCGGCCGCGCCGGATAGGTCTGCGCGCTCGCGCCGCCGGCAAGGAGCTCAGCCGCGAGCGTCGCAACGATCGACACGATGATGAGCGCGAGTCGGTGCTGGCGGCGCAAGGCGTTTCCCCCGGTCAGGGCTCAGTCCTAGGGCCTCGGTCGCAATTCCCGCAAGGGGGCATGGGTGCCCCGCGTCACCGCGTCCTCGTGCGCAAGACCCGCGCCCACCCCGCGCCTTGACCCTTCGGGAGGTGCCGACTACGTTCCGCGCCCACTTGCCCCCGAAAACCGGCCCGAACAACGGCTCATGTCCAACGCCGATCTACCCGCTCATATGCGCCCCGAGCGCTCGCTCCAGGGCCTGATCCTGGCGCTGCAGCGCTTCTGGGCGGACCAGGGCTGCGTGATCCTGCAGCCCTACGACATGGAGGTCGGCGCCGGCACGTTTCATCCCGCGACCACGCTGCGCGCGCTCGGCCCGAAGCCGTGGAATGCCGCCTACGTGCAACCGTCGCGCCGGCCGAAGGACGGCCGCTACGGCGAGAACCCCAATCGGCTGCAGCACTACTATCAGTTCCAGGTGATCCTCAAGCCGTCGCCGCCCGACATCCAGGATCTCTATCTCGAGTCGCTCGGCGCGATCGGCGTCGACCGCGCGCTGCACGACATCCGCTTCGTCGAGGACGACTGGGAGAGCCCGACGCTCGGCGCCTGGGGGCTCGGCTGGGAATGCTGGTGCGACGGCATGGAGGTGTCGCAGTTCACTTATTTTCAGCAGGTCGCCGGCTTCGAATGCGCGCCGGTCGCGGGCGAGCTGACCTACGGGCTCGAGCGCCTCGCCATGTACGTGCAGGGTGTCGACCGGGTGTTCGATCTCAACTTCAACGGCCGCGACGGCGACCGCCGTGTCACCTACGGCGACATCTTCCTGCAGGCCGAGCAGGAATATTCGCGGCACAATTTCGAGTTCGCCGACACGACGATGCTGTTCGAGCAGTTCAAGATGGCCGAGGCGGCATGCCGCAAGTACATCGCCGACGGCTGGGCGCAGGGTGGCAAGGTGCACCTGATGGCGCTGCCCGCCTACGACCAGTGCATCAAGGCGAGCCACGTGTTCAACCTGCTCGATGCGCGCGGCGTGATCTCGGTGACCGAACGGCAGAGCTATATTCTGCGGGTGCGCGAGCTGGCGAAGGCCTGCGGCGACGCGTGGCTGAAGACGCAAGGAGGCGGAGCATGAGCATGAACGAGATGCCGCAGATCGGCGGGCGTGCGCCGCTGCCGATCGAGGTGGAAGCCGGCAAGTCGTACTGGTGGTGCGCCTGCGGCCGCTCGAAGAGCCAGCCGTTTTGCGACGGCTCGCACAAGGGCTCGGCCTTCTCGCCGATCGAGTACAAGGCGACCGAGAGCACCAAGGCCTTCTTCTGCGCCTGCAAGCGCAGCGGAAAAAAGCCGCTGTGCGATGGCAGCCATAAGAAGCTGTGACCTTCTTTACCCTCCCCTGAAGGGGGAGGGTCGGCCGCCGTAGCCCGCAGGGCGAAGGCGGCCGGGGTGGGGTGACGGAGTTTGCGGCATGCGCCGGACCATCGACAGCTTCCGCCGCGATACCGCGCGGCGCCTGCGTGCCAATGCCACGAATGCAGAGGAAATCCTCTGGCGGCATCTGCGCCGATCTCCCGTGCTCGGGACGCATTTCCGGCGGCAGGTGCCGATCGGTGGCTACGTTGCCGACTTCGCCTGTATGGCGCCGCGGCTCGTTGTCGAGATCGACGGCTCGCAGCATGCCGAAGGTCCCATCGCCGAATCCGACAAAGAGAGGACACGCTGGCTCGAGTCCGAAGGCTATCGTGTGCTTCGTTTCTGGAATAACGACGTCACGCAGAACATCGGCGGTGTACTTGAGAGTATCCATCTCGCCATTTCGACCACGATGGAGTTCGCCGAGCCGATGAAACACAACCGGCGTAGAGATTGGACGACGACATCCTCAGCCACCCCACCCCGGCGCGTTGCGCGCGCCGACCCTCCCCCTGCAGGGGAGGGTGAAGAGTAGAGCCATGCCCGATCTTCTCCTCGAGCTCTTCTCCGAAGAAATTCCCGCGCGCATGCAGGCGCGGGCGGCGGAGGATTTGAAATCGATCGTCACCGGCAAGCTGGTCGATGCCGGGCTCGTCTACGAGGGCGCCCGGGCCTTTGCGACGCCGCGGCGGCTCGCGCTCACCATCCAGGGACTGCCGGTCCGCCAGCCCGACCTGCGCGAGGAGAAGAAGGGCCCGCGCGTCGGCTCGCCCGAGAAGGCGATCGAGGGCTTCCTCAAGAGCGCGGGGCTCGCCTCGATCAAGGACGCGACCATCCAGAAGGACCCGAAGAAGGGCGACTTCTATCTCGCGCTGGTCGAGAAGCCGGGCCGCCCCGCGATCGAGGTGCTGTCCGAGATGCTGCCGGTTGTCATCCGCACGTTTCCCTGGCCGAAATCGATGCGCTGGGGCTCAGGTAGGCTCACCTGGGTACGGCCGCTGCATTCGATCGTCGCGACCTTCGGGCCGGAGACCGAGGAGCCCGACGTGGTGCCGTTCCAGGTCGAGGGCATTGCCGCCGGCCGCATCACGCGCGGGCATCGCTTTCTCGCGCCGGAAGCCATCGAGGTGAAGCGCTTCGACGACTACGTCGCCAAGCTCGCCAAGGCCAAGGTCGTGCTCGATCCCGAGCGGCGCAAGGCGCAGATCCTGGCGGACGCGAAGAACCTCGCCTTCGCGCAGGGGTTCGAATTGGTCGAGGATCAGGCGCTGCTCGACGAGGTCGCCGGCCTCGTCGAGTGGCCGGTCGTGCTGATGGGCGCGTTCGACCGCGAATTCCTGTCGATTCCCCCCGAGGTCATCCGCACCACCATCCGGGTCAACCAGAAATGCTTCGTGCTGCGCGATCCGCAGACCGCGCAGCTCGTCGACAAGTTCATCCTGGTCGCCAATGTCGAGGCGCCCGACGGCGGCAAGGCGATCGTTGCCGGCAACGAGCGGGTCATCCGCGCGCGGCTCTCCGACGCGAAGTTCTTCTACGAGACGGATCTCAAGACCCGGCTCGAGGACCGCCTGCACAAGTTCGAGCACATCGTCTTTCACGAAAAGCTCGGAACGCAGGCCGAGCGCATCGCGCGCATCGAGCGGCTCGCGGTCGAGCTCGCGCCGCTCGTCGGCGCGGATGCCGACAAGGTCAAGCGCGCCGCAACGCTGTGCAAGGCCGATCTCGTCACCGACGTGGTCGGCGAATTCCCCGAGCTGCAAGGGCTGATGGGGAAGTACTACGCCGAGGCGCAAGGCGAGGACGAGGCCGTCGCGCATGCGTGCGAGGATCACTACAAGCCGAAGGGTCCGGACGATCTCGTGCCGGCCGATCCGGTATCGGTCGCGGTCGCGCTCGCCGACAAGCTCGACACGCTGGTCGGCTTCTGGGCGATCGACGAGAAGCCGACCGGCAGCAAGGATCCCTATGCGCTGCGCCGCGCCGCGCTCGGCGTCATCCGCATCCTGCTGGACGACGCCATTCGCCTGCCGTTGCTGCGGACGATCAAGCAGGCGATCGTGGTGGCGGGCTCCCGCCACGGCTTGATCAACAGCGAAACCGTGCCAGCCGATCTTCTCGTTTTCTTCGCCGACCGCCTCAAGGTCCAGCTGCGCGAGCAGGGCGCGCGGCACGATCTGGTCGACGCTGTGTTTGCGCTCCAAGAGGCGGGGAGCGCCGAAGGCGCGACAGGGACGAAACAAGAGGCGGGGAGCGCCGAAGGCGCGACAGGGACGAAACAAGAGGCGGGGAGCGCCGAAGGCGCGACAGGGACGAAACAAGAGGCGGGGAGCGCCGAAGGCGCGACAGGGACGAAAAATAACCAGGACGATCTGGTGCTGATCGTCCGCCGCGTCGAGGCGCTCGGCAAATTCCTCGACACCGAGGACGGCAAGAATCTCCTCGCCGGCAGCAAGCGGGCCGCCAACATCTTGCGCATCGAGGAGAAGCGTGACGCGACGACGTTCGATGGCGCGCCGGAGACGAAGCTCTACGCGCAGGCCGAGGAGCGCGCACTCGCGACCGCGATCGACGTCGCGAAGAGCGAAGCTTCCGTCGCGGTCGCGCGGGAGGATTTCGCCGCCGCGATGCGCGCGATGGCAAAGCTGCGCCCGCATGTCGATGCGTTCTTCGACAAGGTGACGGTCAACACCGATGACAAGCCGGTGCGGGCCAACCGGCTGCGGCTGCTCAACCAGATTCGCGCCGCGACGCTGGCGGTCGCCGACTTCTCCAAGATCGAGGGATAAGTCTTCGCCCGGGGCGCGGTCGCGACGCTGTCCGGCCCCGGGGATTCTACGATAACCCTTTCATCGCATTGAAGTTCCGTCGTTGGCGCGCAACCGGGCCCGGCTCCCGCGTTGACGTTACAGCAGGGTTGCACCGGCCCCGTCGGGCGTGCTTTGTGCGGTGCGTCGACGTTCCATCGGTATGGATATGGCCAAGACCACTCAGCGCTCGCGATCCCGCAAGGCCGCGCGGCGCACGCTCCGTCCCGCCCGCCGCACATCCGCCGCGCGCGGGAAGTCCGCACGCCCGGCCGCCGCCGCGCCCACCTTACGCAAGGGCAAGTGGGTTTACGTCTTCGGCGACGGCAAGGCCGATGGCAAAGCGCAAATGAAGAACCTGCTCGGCGGCAAGGGCGCGAACCTCGCCGAGATGGCCAATCTCGGCCTGCCCGTGCCGCCCGGCTTCACCATCACGACCGAGGTCTGCACCCATTTCTACGCCAACCGCAAATCCTACCCGAAGGAGCTGAAAGCCCAGGTCGAGGCGGCGCTCGCCCATGTCGGCAAGCTGACGGGAAAAAGCTTTGGCGATGCCAAGAAGCCGCTGCTGGTGTCGGTGCGCTCCGGCGCGCGCGCCTCGATGCCGGGAATGATGGATACGGTGCTCAATCTCGGCCTCAATGATACGACCGTCGAGGCGCTGGCGCAGCAATCGGGCGACCGCCGTTTCGCCTTCGACAGCTATCGCCGCTTCATCACCATGTATTCCGACGTCGTGCTCGGCCTCGACCACCACTTGTTCGAGGAAATCCTCGACGAGCACAAGGACCGCAACGGCTACATGCTCGACACGGATCTGGAGGCCGATGATTGGGCCGAGCTGGTCACCCGCTACAAGGCGCGCGTCGAGGAGGAGCTGGGGCAGCCGTTTCCGCAGGATCCGCACGCGCAGCTGTGGGGCGCGATCGGCGCGGTGTTCGGCAGCTGGATGAACCAGCGCGCCATCACGTATCGCCGCCTTCACAATATTCCGGAGAGCTGGGGCACCGCCGTCAACGTCCAGGCCATGGTGTTCGGCAATCTCGGCGAGTCCTCGGCGACCGGCGTCGCCTTCACGCGCAATCCCTCGACCGGCGAAAAGCGCCTGTTCGGCGAGTTCCTGATCAACGCGCAGGGCGAGGACGTGGTCGCCGGCATCCGCACCCCGCAGGAGATCACCGAGAAGGCGCGCCAGGCGACCGGCTCCGACAAGCCGTCGATGGAAAAGGCGATGCCGAAGGCTTTTGCGGAGCTCACCCGCATCTACGGGCTCCTGGAAAAGCACTACCGCGACATGCAGGATCTCGAATTCACGGTGGAGCAGGGCAAGCTGTGGATGCTGCAGACGCGCTCCGGCAAGCGTACCGCCAAGGCGGCGCTGCGTATCGCGGTCGAGCTCGCGAACGAGGGCCTCATCAGCAAGGAGGAGGCGGTGACGCGCGTCGATCCGGCCTCGCTCGACCAGCTGCTGCATCCGACCATCGATCCCAAGGCCGAGCGGCAGGTGATCGCGACCGGTCTGCCGGCCTCGCCGGGCGCCGCCTCGGGCGAGATCGTGTTCTCGTCCGACGAGGCGGAGCTGCTCAAGACGCAAGGGCGCAAGGTGATCCTGGTGCGCGTCGAGACGAGCCCCGAGGACATCCACGGCATGCACGCCTCGGAAGGAATCCTGACCACGCGCGGCGGGATGACCTCGCATGCGGCCGTGGTCGCGCGCGGCATGGGCAAGCCATGCGTCTCCGGCGCCGGCGCGATCCGCGTCGACTACGCCGCGAGCACGCTGCAGGCGGGCGGCGTCACGCTCAGGAAGGGCGATCTGATCACCATCGACGGCTCGACCGGCCAGGTGCTGAGCGGCAAGGTCGCGATGCAGGAGCCGGAGATGTCCGGCGATTTTGCCACGCTGATGGGCTGGGCCGACCGCGTGCGCAAGCTCGGCGTGCGCGCCAATGCGGACACGCCGAACGACGCCCGCGTCGCGGTGAAATTCGGCGCCGAGGGCATCGGGCTGTGCCGCACCGAGCACATGTTCTTCGACGAGGGCCGCATCCGCGCCGTGCGCGAGATGATCCTGTCCGACGACGAGAAGAGCCGGCGCGCGGCGCTGGCGAAGCTCCTGCCGATGCAGCGCAAGGATTTTTCCGAGCTGTTCGAGATCATGCAGGGCCTGCCGGTGACGATCCGCCTGCTCGATCCGCCGCTGCACGAGTTCCTGCCGCACACGCCGGAGGAGATCGCGGAAGTCGCCAAGGCGATGGGCGCCGATCCGAAGCGGCTCGCCGACCGCGCGCGCGAGCTCGCCGAGTTCAATCCGATGCTCGGCTTCCGCGGCTGCCGACTCGCGATCGCGTACCCGGAGATCGCCGAGATGCAGGCGCGCGCCATCTTCGAAGCGGCGGTCGAGACGGGCCGGCGGACGGCCAAGCCAGTCGTGCCGGAAGTGATGGTGCCGCTGATCGCGACCCGCGCCGAGCTCGATCTCGTCAAGGCGCGCATCGACGCCATGGCGGCGGCGGTCGCCAAGGAGACGAAGACCAAGGTCGACTATCAGGTCGGCACGATGATCGAGCTGCCGCGCGCGGCGCTCATGGCCGGCGAGATCGCCGAGACCGCCGAGTTCTTCTCCTACGGCACCAATGATCTGACGCAGACCACCTTCGGCATCAGCCGCGACGACGCCGCAAGCTTTCTCGGCGCCTACACCGCCAAGGGGATTCTTCCCGTCGATCCGTTCGTCTCGCTCGACCGCGAGGGCGTCGGCGAGCTCATCAGGATCGCGAGCGAGCGCGGCCGCAAGGTGCGCAAGGGCCTGAAGCTCGGCATCTGCGGCGAGCACGGCGGCGATCCGGCCTCGGTCGCGTTCTGCCACGAGGTCGGGCTCGACTACGTCTCGTGCTCGCCGTTCCGCGTGCCGATCGCGCGGCTCGCCGCCGCCCAGGCGGCGCTCGGCAAGGAGCTGTCGAGCACGGCGTAGGTTTATACTGGAACACCCGCTGGTGATTTTCTCCGTCGTGGTCGCCGCCGCGCTGCTCACGCTGCGCTTCGCGTTGCGCCGGCCGGTTCCCGACATCATCCCCGATCGCCTGCTGCTGATCGGTTGCCTCGTCGGGCTCGCCGCCTTCCTGATCGGGAGCCGGCTCGCCGTCAATCTGCGCGGCATGTGACACGTGTTAACGCCCAGTCAAGGTTAATCCGGCAGAAAGATTGACCGTTCTCCAAACGCAACACTCGAATTTTACTCATATGGCGTCACGCTCCCGGCCGATGATGAAGTTCGCGTTGCGTTCGTAGCGCGCATGTTCCGCTGAACCGAAAAAGAACATGCGCCTGGTCAAGTTGCGTGGGCGTGGACATGCGAATGGTGCGTCGCGTTGCCAAGAGTTTCGCGCTTGCCGTCGTCGGCCTCGGATTGCTGCCGACGCAGCTCGAGTTCCACCACATCGGCGCGCTGATCGCGCCGCCGGCGGAGGCGTCCGATTTCTTTCCGGATCGCCTCATGGCGTCGCCGTTCGGCACCATTCACGCGACGTTGTTCACTTTTCCTCGCCTTGCCGGAGCCGACGCGAGCGATATCCGCCCGGCGCGCCTCGATCTCGCTGATCGCGAGGCGACCGGCTCGATCGCGTCGCGCGCGCTCATCGACACGCGCGACGAGGACTACCGGGTCTTCCCGCAGGTGAATCGCATCGACAAGGGCGACCGCCTGGTGCCGGCCGAACGGCCGGCGCCGCAGGTCGCGCCCGCTCCGCAGCAAGGCGCGCAAGATGCGCCCATGAAAGTCCCGGTTACGATCGTCACCGCGCCCGCCGCCGCCTCGGCGCAGCCCGCTCCCGCCGCGAGCGAGGCTCCTGCCGCCGCAGCCGCCGCGCCGGCGGCGCCGCCTGCGGCCGCCGCAACGCAGCCCGCGCCGACGCAAGTCGCCGCGTTCGACGGCGAGCGCGCCAATGCGGCGTTCGACGGCAAGGACAAGCCCGCGATCCAATCGGCCGAGATCTATTTCGGCATCCAGTCGATGGGCGGGCTGCTCGACACGATGCAGCCGTGGTCGCCGGACGATCCGATCGTGGTCGACACGCCGAGCGACGCGCCGGCAACGCGCGATACGGCCACCGCGACACCGGCGACACCGGGGGAGGCCAACAAGAACGAAACCATCGCCAACAAGGGCGAGGTCACGGGCGCGGGGCAGCACCCGAAGAGCCCGGCCGAGCGCCTCAATTTTACGCCCAAGGCGCGTGCCAAGGCGGAAAAATGCCTGGCCAACGCGATCTATTTCGAGGCGCGCGGCGAGCCGGTGCGCGGCCAGATCGCGGTCGCGCAGGTGGTGATGAACCGCGTCTTCTCCGGCTACTATCCGCACGACGTGTGCGGCGTCGTCTACCAGGACGCCAACCGTCATCTCGCCTGCCAGTTCACCTTCGCGTGCGACGGCATCCCCGACGTCGTCAACGAGCCGGACGCCTGGAAGCGCGCGACCGAGATCGCACGCGACACGCTCGACGGCAAGCTGTGGCTGCCCGACGTCGGCAAGGCGACGCATTATCATGCCTACTGGGTGCATCCGTGGTGGGTGCACGAGATGCGCAAGCTCGACCGCATCGGCGTGCATACCTTCTATCGCCCGCGCCTGTGGGGCGACGGCGCCGACGCGCCCGTGTGGGGCGACGCGGCCGAGACGAAGAAGTTGGAAAAGAAGCTGTAGGCGCCGTCATTGCGGCGAGGGAGACGATCGCCGGCCCTATTTCCTCCCGGAAATGGTGCGACGCGTTTCGCCCAGAGGCGGGGGACACCCATCATGCGTCGAATGCGTTCGATGCGCCCGCGGACATTCCTCGTCGTGATGACGATCGCGGCCGTGTTCGCGGCAGGCGCGGTCCAGGCGGCATCGGCCGAACCGGCGCGGGTTGCGATCGTCTTCGCGGCTGGGGTCGACCAGGGGAGCGCCCGCGACATCATGCGGCGCGTCGCGGCGAACCTCGCGCGCGGCGGCCGTACCCGCATCATCGACCCGGCCGCCTTCGCGGGCATCGCGGCCGGCATCGATGCGCTTCCTCGTTTTGCGGATTGGCGTGCGATCAGCGCGCAAGCGCTGGTGATCGGACATCTCGCGCGTGCGCCGGACGGCCGATCGAAGGTTGAATTCCGCTTGTGGGATTTGCGCGCCGGAGCGCAGCTGCTCGGCTATCGGTATTTTCTCGGCGCGGACAAGCTGTCGAAGCTCGAGACCGTCATTTCGGCAACGGTCGGTGACAGGCTCGCGGGACGCCTCGTGCATTTTCCGCGCTGAACGTCACCATCGCCGGCGCGCTTGGGTCCACGCCTGGCGTTACCGGCATCGCACCGACAATTCCAGGCCGCCGTTGAACGGCAGCGTCATTGTTCGGAATCCATTGGATGGATCCTCAAGGACCGCGAAGTAGCCCGCATATTCGTTTCGGTGCCGTAGCGTATTGTCGCACACCACGATGGCGCCCGGCCTGAGATGGGGGCTCACCAGCTCCAACGCCGGACGCGCCATCGGAATCCAGATATCCACCAGCATGAAATCGATCGGTCCGTCGATACGCTGGAGTGTTTCGCGCAGATCACCCTCGCGCAGGTTGATGAAGCGGCCCAGGTCTGCCTTTTCGAAGTGCGACCGCGCAGCGCGGGCCTTTGCCGGTTCGTACTCGGTGCCGATCACCATGCCGGTGCCGCCGGTGTTGCGTATGTTGTCGCGCACGGCCGCGGCGAGATAGAGCGTGGACACCCCATACGATGTGCCGGCCTCGACGACACGGCGGGCATCGGCCGCACGGCAGAGCTGATAGCAGAATTCCGCCTTGTCCCGGTCAAGCGCGACGAGCTTGTCGCGGCGAAACGCCTTGACCTCGTTCTCGGCAAAAGGACGCGCAGCGCCGGCACGCCGCGCCTCGAATCCCTCCAGCAACGGAGCCTGTTCATCGCTCTTGGCGTGCAAGTCGGCGAGCAAGCGCTCGAGTCCCGGATCGCCAAGAACACTCAAGGCCTGCTCCCGTCATGCCGCACCGCAATTCCGCGGCGTGACGAATCCACTATCAAATCTCGATGTCCAATCCCACGTCGAGATTGGGCGACGAGTGCGTGATGGCGCCTGACGAGAGGTAGTCGACGCCCGCCTCCGCGATCGCGGCGGCGCTCGCATGAGTGATGCCGCCGGAAGCCTCGGTAGTCATGCGGCCCGCCACCATCGCGACCGCCTGCTTCATCGTCGCGGGGCTCATGTTGTCGAGCAGCACCGCGTCGGCGAGGCCGACCTCGAGCACGGTCGCGAGCTGGTCGAGCGTGTCGACCTCGATCTCGATGTTGACCAGATGGCCGGCTGCCGCCTTGGCGCGCTCGAGCACGGCGCGGATGCCGCCCGCAACCGCGATGTGGTTGTCCTTGATCAGGATCGCGTCGTCGAGGCCGAAGCGGTGATTGAAGCCGCCGCCGCAGCGCACCGCGTATTTCTGCAGCGCGCGCAGACCTGGCGTGGTCTTGCGCGTGCAGCAGATGCGCGCCTTGGTGTGGGCGACCAGGCGGACGAATTCGGCGGCGGCCGTCGCGATGCCGGACAGATGGCCGACGAAGTTGAGCGCGGTGCGCTCGGCCGCGAGCAGCGCGCGCGCGTCGCCCGCAACCGTCATCAACGGGGTCTTCGCCGCGACCGCGGCGCCGTCGCGCAGGTGGCCGGTGATCTCGACCGCGGGATCGAGCCTGCGGAAGACCGCGGCCGCGACCGGCAGCCCCGCGATCGTGCCCGCCTGTCGTGCCGCCATCACGGCGCGGCCGCGCGTGCCCTCCGGGATGGTTGCCGTCGACGTCACGTCGCCGGCGCGGCCGAGGTCCTCGGCGAGCGCACGGGCGATGGCTTCGTCGATCGCGAGCGGGGAGAGGAAGGCGTCGGGGCAGAGGAGGGACATGGGAGCTTGCTCGGTCTGCTCCCTCTCCCCATAGGGAGAGGGTTGGGGTGAGGGGCGCTCGGACCCAGTATTGAAACGCCGAGCGCCCCTCACCCGGCTCGCTTCGCTCGCCACCCTCTCCCCTTCGGGGAGAGGGAAAGTAGCGGTCAGCTCTTCAGATGTATCATGCGCTCGACCGCGCGGCGCGCGCGCGTTGCGATCAGCGGGTCGACCATCACCTCTTCCTGCATGTGCACCAGGCTGTCGAGGATCTTTGGCAGCGTGATGCGTTTCATGTGCGGGCAGAGATTGCACGGCCGCACGAACTGCACGTCGGGCAGCTCGGCCTGCACGTTGTCGGCCATGGAGCACTCCGTCACCATGACGACGCGGCGCGGACGCCGCGCGCGCACCCAGTCGATCATGTGCGCGGTCGAGCCGGTGAAGTCCGCTTCCGCCAGCACGTCGGGCGGGCATTCCGGATGGGCGATGATCTGGATCGCGGGATCGCTCTCGCGGTAGCTGCGCAGCTCGTCCGCCGTGAAGCGCTCGTGCACCTCGCAATGGCCTTTCCAGGCGATGATCTTCACGTTGGTCTGCGACGCGACATAGCGGGCGAGATACTCGTCGGGAAGGAAGATCACCTTGTCGCTGCCGAGGCTCTCGACCACCTGCAGGGCGTTCGACGAGGTGCAGCAGATGTCGCTTTCGGCCTTCACCTCGGCCGAGGTGTTGACGTAGGTGACGACCGGCACGCCCGGGAAGCGCTCGCGCAGGAGCCGCACGTCGTCGCCGGTGATCGACTGGGCGAGCGAGCAGCCGGCGCGGCGGTCGGGGATCAGCACCGTCTTGTCCGGATTGAGAATCTTCGCGGTCTCGGCCATGAAATGCACGCCGCACTGCACGATCACGGCGGCTTTCGTCTTGGCCGCCTCGCGCGCGAGCTGCAGCGAGTCGCCGACGAAATCGGCGACGCAGTTGTAGATCTCCGGCGTCTGGTAGTTGTGCGCCAGGATGACGGCGCCGCGGTGCGCTTTGAGCTCGTTGATCGCCTTCACGTAGGGGGCGAAGAACGGCCATTCGACCGCGGGGACCACGGTCTTGATGCGCTCGTAGAGGTGCGCGGTCGCGCGCGCGACCTCCTCGTTCCAGTCGAGTGCGGGCATCGGCACGGACGCAAAGCGGCGCGCGGCGGTGCCGGCGGCGGGCAGCGACGGGTCCGATCCGGGTCCAAAGGCGGCGAGGATGGGCATGACCATCTCCCTCATCTGCTCGGTTGGCGTGCCGTTCGGCCGCAAACCGTTGTCTGTTCAACATCTCTATTATGCTCAATGTGAGTATAATAGGGTACCAATATATCCGGCACTGGCCGGATTGCTCGAACGACTTATTCTCATTTCGAGCAAATCTCATATAACACCGCCACGACCGAAGCGCCAGACCGGAGCCGGGACGCAGCCATGCATGAGCCGGGTAAATCCATCGGATGAGGAAGATTCGTTTGGGCCGCGCCGGCCGAGGCCGTATTTTCACGATGTCGGTCGGGGCCGCGAATCCAACGCGCCCCCGCGCAAACCCTCGAGATTTCCATGACCACCCTGCAATCTTCCGTCCGTATGTCAGCCTGGCGCACGCCCGCCGTGGTCGTCGTCTGCGGCTGCGTGATTGCGATGCTGAGCTTCGGGCCGCGTTCCGCCGCCGGCCAGTTCCTCAACCCGATGTCGTTCGCCTACGGGTGGGGCCGCGAGGTCTTCTCCTGGGCGCTCGCGATCCAGAACCTGCTGTGGGGCGCATTCCAGCCGTTCGCCGGCGCGATCGCCGACCGCTACGGCGCCGTGCGGGTGCTGTGGGTCGGAACGATCGCCTATGCGGCCGGACTCATCATGATGGCGCATGCCTCGACGGCCGACCTGCTCGATCTCAGCGCCGGGCTGCTGATCGGGTTCGCGCTGTCGAGCTGCTCGTTCACGATCGTGATCGGCGCCTTCGGCAAGCTTTTGCCCGACACCTGGCGTTCGCTTGCCTTCGGCCTCGGCACCGCCGCCGGATCGTTCGGCCAATTCCTTTTCTCGCCGCTCGCCCGATTGCTGATCGACGTGACCGGCTGGCAGAATGCGCTCGTCGCCTTCGGCGGCATGATGCTGCTCATCCTGCCGCTCGCGCTGGCGCTCGCGACCCCGCGAGCGGAGGCGCAGGCGGGCGCCGTGGCGCCGCGCCCGCAGCAGTCGGTGCGGCAGGCGCTGTCGGAAGCCTTCCGCCATCGCAGCTATGTCCTGCTCGTGCTCGGCTTCTTCACCTGCGGTTTCCAGCTCGCCTTCATCACGGTGCACCTGCCGGCCTACCTGGTCGACCGTGGCCTCTCCGCCGACGTCGGCGCCTGGACCATCGGCTTCATCGGCCTGTTCAACATCGTCGGCTCGATGCTGTCCGGCTGGCTCGGCAACCGCATGCCCAAGCGCTACATCCTCTCGATCATTTATTTCGTTCGCGCGCTGGCGGTCGTCGCCTTCATCACGCTGCCGGCGAGCCCGGCCTCGGCCCTCGCGTTCGGCGCGGTGACGGGCTTCCTCTGGCTCTCCACCGTCCCGCCCACGTCGGGCCTGGTCGCGCTGATGTTCGGCACGCGCTGGCTCGCCATGCTGTTCGGCTTTGCCTTCTTCAGCCATCAGGTCGGCGGCTTCCTCGGCGTGCTGCTCGGCGGCTATGCCTATGAGCACGCGCACTCCTACAATCCGGTGTGGTGGCTCTCGGTGCTGTTCGGCGTGCTCTCGGCGGTGATCAACCTGCCGATCGTCGAGGAGCCGGTGGCGCGGCGCGTCGTCGCGTCCGCGTGATAGAGTTGAGGCTCCCGATCGGAGCCTCAGCTTGGCGGATCAGCCGGACATCTCGGTCGTCCTCGCGACCTACAACCGCGCGGCGCTGTTGCGGCGCGCGATCGCGAGCGTGCTCGCGCAAGATCTTGCCGGCGCGGGCGCGCGCTTCGAGCTGATCGTGGTCGACGACGCCTCGACCGACGGCACGCGGGAATATCTCGCGACGCTCGCCGATCCGCGCATCCGCGTCGTCCTCGCCGAGCGCAATCGCGGACCGAGCGGGGCGCGCAATCTCGGGCTCGAGGCGGCGCGGGCCGAGATCGTCGCCTTCCTCGATTCCGACGATGCCTATCGGCCCGGCCGGCTCGCGGTGCCGCTCGCCGCCTTTGCGGCCGATCCCGAGCTCGTTTGCGTGCTCTCCGCCGCCGTGAAGTTCGACCGCGACGTGCCGCGCGAGGCGCGCATTCCCGCCGTTCGGCTCGCCCCGCCCGCGTTCGAATGGGCGCTGATCGCCGATCTCATCCCGGTCGAGGCGACCAGCATGACGATCCGCCGCGCGCCCGCGCTCGCGGTCGGCGGCTTTTGCGACAAGCTGCGGCTCAGCGAGGATCGCGAGTTCCTCATCCGTCTCGCGCGCAAGGGCGCCGGCCGCCTCGTGCCCGACCTCCTGTGGGAGAAATCCTGGAGCGACGACAGCCTGTCGAACGACTGGGCGGCGGCCGGGAGGGGGCTCATCGCCTATGTCGAGCAGCGCCCGGAATATCGCACGCGCTTCCGCAAGCTCGGCAGCTATCTCGCCACCAAGGTGCTGGTCGGCCATCTGCGCAACCGCGCGCCGCTCGCCTTCGCACGCGACCTCGCCCGGCTCGCCGCCGCGGGCCTGATCGACGCCAACATCGCGCGCCTCGTGCGCGATCATCGCGAGGTCAGTCGCTATCGGCGGGCCATGTCGGGTGAAGGCGCGCTCGCGACCCTCGCCGGTGCGCCGGAGAATTGGCAGTAAGCGCCGTCGTTGCCGCCGCGCGCCGCGGAACTTCCCCGTCGTCGATTTCTCCGTCTCGCCGCGGGCATCAAGCCGCAGTGATCGGCGGCACCATGGCGCCCAAGCGGCGGGACTGAAGCCTTCCTTCCCTATTCGCGAAACAGCTCGATCAGGGAGCGGCGCAGCCAGCGGTTCGCCGGATCGCCATGCAAGCGCTCGTGCCAATAGACGCGGATGTCGTAGGGGCGCAGCGGCACCGGCGGGCGCATGATCTTGATCGGGACGAGCAGCGCGAAGTTCTTCGCCAGCCGCTGCGGCATGATCACCAAGAGGTTGGAGCTGGCGATCACCAGCGGCAGCACCATGAACTGCGGAACCACCAGCCGCTCGGTGCCGGCAAGCCCGTGCTTGCTGAGCTCCGCCTCGATCACCGCGTGCGCCATGCCGCTCGCGTCGGCGAGCGCGCGCGGCGAGGCCGCGAAGGCCGCGGTCGACATGCCGGCGCGGAAATCCGGATGATCGGTGCGCACCACGCAGACGTAGCGCTCGCGAAACAGCATGCTCTGGCGGAAACCGGCCGTGAGATTGTCGAAAAAGCCGACCGCGAGGTCGACCTTGCCGGACGCGAGCGCGGCGCCCGGCTGGTCGAGCGGGATCGGGCAGGCGCGCAGGCTTGCGCGCGGCGCCTCCTTCCCCAGGAAGGCGAGCAGCTTCGGCAGCAGCACCATCTGCCCGACGTCGCTCATGTAGACGTTGAACCGCCGTGCCGACGCGGAAGGATCGAACGGCGGATTGGCCGCGAGGCCGTCGAGCAGGATGTCGAGCGCCGCCCGCGCCGCGGCGGCGAGCCGCTCGCCATAGGGCGTGGGCTGGAAGCCGGTGCTGCCGCGGATGAACAGGGGGTCGCCGGCGCGCCGGCGCAGCCGCGCCAGCGCATGGCTCGCTGCCGATTGCGACAGGCCGATCCGCGCCGCCGCCGCCGACAGCTTGCGCAGCTCCGCCAGCTCGGCCACGAGCCTGATCTCGCCCAGCGCGAAGTCGTCGATATGCATGGTATGCATATTCTACATGCAGTTGGTTGGATGACCAGGGGCGGGCACGGGCGGCGGAATCTTGTCATGATCGCCGCCATGTCGAGCAGACTTAGACCTCCGAGGAGGATGCCGCATGAACAAGCCTTTCGCCTTCAACCAGGGTCGGCCGCTGCGCACCGAGCGCGCCGGCGTGACCGTGACCAAGGTCGGCGCCCATCTCGGCGCCGAGATCGGCGGCGTCGACCTGCGCCGGCCGCTGCCGGACGAGCAGTTCAAGGCGATCGAGGCCGCGCTGGTCGAGCACGAGCTGATCATCTTTCGCCGCCAGGAGATCAGCTCGGACGATCTGCTCGCGTTCGGGCGGCGCTTCAACGAGCTGACCGTTCACCCGTTCGCGCCCAACGAGGGCAAGAACGCCCCCGAGCTGATCAAGTTTCGCAACGATGAGAAGACGCCGCCGTTCGGCACCGACGTCTGGCATTCGGACGAGACGTTTCGCGCCGAGCCGCCGATGGCGACCATCCTCGTCGCCAAGGAAGTCCCGGCGGTCGGCGGCGACACCATGTTCGTGAGCATGACGGCGGCCTATGAGGGCCTGAGCGACCGCATGCAGGAGCACATCAGCGGGCTCGAAGGCGTGCACGACCTCAAGCCGTTCCGCGCGCTGTTCGGCAAGTCCGAGGAGGACCGCCGCAAGCTGCAGCACTACGAGATGCTCTATCCGCCGCAGCTGCACCCGGTGGTGCGCATCCATCCCGTCTCCGGCCGCAAGGTGCTGTTCGTCAACCCGCAGTTCACGGTCGCGATCGACGGCCTCGATGAGCGCGAGAGCCGCGCGCTGCTCGACCAGCTCTTTCATCAGGCGCTGGTGCCGGAATATCAGTTCCGCCTGCACTGGGAGCCGCACACCATCGCGATGTGGGACAACCGCTCGACCCAGCACTATGCGATCCACGACTACTATCCGCAGCGCCGCTACATGGAGCGCGTGACCATTCGCGGCGGCCCGGTGACCGGCGTGCCGCGCGCCGACGCGGCGAGCCTGCGCCGGCTCAAATACGTCGCGCCCGCCGGCGTTGACGTGCACGGCGGGCACAAGCCGCATTAGAATCATCCGGGTGCACGCGAGGCCCCCCGCCGCGTGCGCGCGGCATTGCCAGCCTCGCGCGCCCGGCGCACAGTCCCGGCCAACGAAAAGGGGCTCGTCCAAGAGCCGTCATCAAGGGTCGCCATCGAGGGAGGAACGTCGATGAACAGGCGTGAGTTCACCAGGTCGCTCGTCGCCGGCGCGTCGGCGATCGCGGCACCCGCCGTCGCGCGCGCCGACACCGTCTACAATCTCAAGCTCGGGCATTTCATCTCGCCGACCCACATCTTCGCCCAGTATCTCGATCGCTGGACCAAGGAGCTCAAGGAGAAATCCGCGGGCCGCCTCAACGTCACGATCTTCCCGGCGAGCGTGATGGGACCGGTGCAGAACTACGTCGACTACGCGCGCACCGGCGTCGCCGACATCACCTGGTTCCTGCACGGCGCAACGCCCGGCCGCTTCCCGATGACCGAGATCATCCAGCTGCCCTACATGGTCGGCAGCTCCGAGATCGGCACCCAGACCCTCAACGATCCGGCCGTGCTCAAGCTGATCGAGCCCGAGTACCAGGGCCTCAAGATCCTCTATCTGCTCACCCATCAGCCCGGCAACCTGCACACCACGGCGAAGCCGGTGCACACCGTCGACGAGATGAAGGGGCTGCGCATCCGCTTCGCCTCGGTGACGATCAAGAGCTTCATCGCGGCGCTCGGCGGCACCCCGGTCGGCGTGCCGCCGAGCGGGATCGCCGACGCGCTGCAGAAGGGCACGATCGACGGCTGCTTCGTCGACTACGGCGGCGCCGATTCCGCCTTTCATCTCGGCGGCATCGTCAAGTACACGACCGAGATGTATTCCTACGTCAGCAGTTTCGGCGTGGTGATGAATCCGGCCTCGTTCGCCCGCCTGCCGGCCGACCTGCAGAAGCTGATCGAGGACACGACGCGGCCGCGTCTCGCCGAGATCGGCAAGCTGTGGGATTCGGCCGACGCGCCCGGCAAGAAGTACCTCGTCTCCGAAGGCGACACCCCGATCAAGCTGTCGCCCGAGCAGGACGCGCTGTTCAAGAAGATCGGCGCCGAGGACACCGCCCGCGTGCTCGCCGATCTCGACGGCAAGGGGCGTCCGGCGAGCAAGGTCCACGCCGCGATGCAGGCGGCCGCCGCGAATTACGCCAAGACGTCGTTCTCGTTCTGGAAGACATGAACCGCAGTCCGCCAAGTCCTCGCCTGCTGGCGTTGATGACGCGCTGTGCCGGCTATGGCAGCGCGTTGTTTCTCGCCGCCATGATGCTGATCACGGTCGCGGACGTGACCTTGCGCGCACTGTTCAATCTGCCGATCACCGGCGCCTACGATCTGGTGCAGCTCTTTCTGGTCGGCAACGTCTTCCTGAGCATTCCCGACGTCTTCCTGCGCGGCGAGAACATCGTGATCGATTTCGTCGACCATATCCTCGGGCGCGGCGCGGTCGCGGTGCTCAAGGCCACGGCCGCACTGGCGGCCTTCGGCTTCCTGGCGCTGCTCGCGTGGCGGATGGTCGCGCCGGCGCTCGACGCGATGCGCTTCGGCGAGGTCTCGCCCGATCTCTCGATCCCGATGACGGTGCACTGGACGCTGATGATCGCCGGCATCGTGCTCGCGCTGCCGCCGGCGGCCTTCGTGCTGGCGGAAAGCGTGCTCGGCCTGTTGCCGGGCCGGGAGGCGCGATGAACCCGCAGGCGGTCGGCATCGCCGGCTTTGTCGTCATGGTCGTCCTGATCTTCCTGCGAATTCCGGTCGCGATCGCGCTCGGGCTCGTGGGGACGGTCGGCTACGCGGCGCTCAACGGCTGGAGCCAGTCCCTGCTGGTGCTCAGCCGCGTGCCGCTCACCTTTGCGTCGGCCTACGATCTGTCGGTCGTGCCGCTGTTCGTGCTGATGGGCGTGATCGCGGCGCATTCCGGGATGGCGAAGGAGCTGTTCGAGTCGATCAACGTGATGTTCAGCGGGCGGCGCGGCACGCTGGCGACCGCGACGGTCGGCGCCTGCGCGGCGCTCGGCGCCATCTCGGGCTCATCCGTCGCGATGGTGGCGACGATGAGCCATGTCGCGGTGCCGCAGATGCGGCGCGCCGGCTACGACGAGCGGCTGGCGCTCGGGGCCGTGGTGGCCGGCGGCACGCTCGGCATCCTCATCCCGCCGTCGGTCATGCTGATTTTCTACGGACTGACCGCGGTGCAGTCGATCCCGAAGCTGTTCGCGGCCGGCTTCGTGCCCGGCCTGCTGCTCGCCGCGCTGCAGATCGGCGTCGTCAAGGTGGCGACATGGATCGCGCCCCACTGGGCGCCGGTGAGCCCGCGCGCGCCCTGGCGGGAACGCCTCAAGGCCTCGGTCGGAATGTGGAAGCTCTTGTTCATCTTCCTGCTGTCGATCGGCGGCATCTATGCGGGCTGGTTCAGCCCGACCGAGGCGGCGGCGGTCGGCACCTTCGCCACGATGGTCATCGCCGCCGTGAGCGGACAGATGTCGTTGCGCCGCCTCGCCGAGGCGCTCGTCGAATCGAGCCGCACCACCGCCATGCTGTTCTTCATCCTGCTCGGCGCGATCATGTTCAGCTACTTCATCGTGCAGACGCAGATCGCCACCAGCCTGGCGAGCTGGGTGGTCGCGCTGCACCTGCCGCCGACGCTGGTGATGATCGTCATCGTGTTCTTCTACATCGTGCTCGGCAGCTTTCTCGAATCCCTCACCATGGTGCTCATCACCGTGCCGGTGTTCGCGCCGCTTGCGCAGGGGTTGGGCTATGATCTCGTCTGGTTCGGGGTGCTGCTGGTTGTCCTGATCGAGGTCGGTCTCATCCACCCGCCGATGGGCATGAATCTGTTCGTGCTGCAGTCGCAGCTTCCGGAGGCGAAGCTCGGGCGGATGTATCTCGGCAGCGCCATGTTCCTGGCCGCAAATGCCGTCCTCATCGCGCTGCTGCTCGCCTTCCCGGACCTGGCGCTGTGGCTGCCGCACCGGCTTTACTAGGACGCGGCCGTTGCCAGCTTTTCTTCGCCCGGGACATCGTCCGCCTTGAACGCCAACAGATCGCCCGGCTGGCAGCCGAGCTGCCGGCAGATCGCATCGAGGTTGGAGAGCGTCATGCGGCCGATCTCGTCCGCCGTCAGCGTGACGCCCGTCCGATCCCCAGCGCTGCTGCGGCGCACGCAGTCAAGGCGGGCGCGGCGCTTGGCGCGATCCTTGGTTTTGTCCTCGCCATGTCACCCGCGCGCCTCAACCTGGAAGACATCCTCCTGATCCTCACCTGAGCGCTCTTCCCTGCGCATTCGTCGGCGCCACCATCGGCTGGCTGGTGGCGGCCGCGTTGCGTCGGCGGCGCACTCCAGGGTAGCGCACGCCGACGCATCGGCTGCATGCCATCGTGGGCCGCGACGCGGCTGTTTGCACCGTCACACGGCTCGGCTAAGCTCGCGCGGAACGAACCGCAGATCGAGGCTCAGCCATGACCACCGCGACGCTCAGCCGGCTCGACGTCGTCCCGTTGTCGCAACACATCGGCGCCGAAATCCGCGGCATCGATCTGCGCGACCGGCTCGATGCCGCGACCATTGCGGCGATTCACCGGGCCTGGCTCGATCACGCCGTGCTGCTTTTTCGCGGCCAGGACTTCTCGCAGGAAGACCTTGTGCGCGTCACCGCCTATTTCGGCAAGATCGGGCCGCTCGCGCGTCCGCCGAAGCTCTTTCCCAAGGGCTACGCGCGGCTGCTCCCCAACATCATGATGATCTCCAACATCCGCGAGAACGGCGAGACCATCGGCGCGCTGCCGGATGGCGAGATGCACTTCCATCACGACCAGATCCATGCCGAGATCCCGCACAATGGCACGCTGCTCTATTCGGTCGAGGTGCCGACCCATGGCGGCGATACGCTGTTCGCGAGCGGATATGCCGCCTACGACACGCTCGATCCCGTCATCAAGGCGAAGCTCGAAGGCCGCCGTGCGCTGCACCACTACAACTACGGCACGACCACGCGCGGCGGCGCGAACGGCACCGAAGCGTTTGCCGAACGCGTCCATCCGGTCTTCCGTACCCACGACGAGACCGGGCGCAAGGCCATCTACGTCAATCGCCTCATGACCGTGCGGATCGAGGACATGCCGCAGGCCGAGAGCGACGCGCTGCTCAATGCCGTGTTCGACCACGCCGAGAAGCCGGAATTCATCTATCGCCACGCCTGGCGGGTCGGCGACCTCCTCGTGTGGGACAACCGCTGCTCGATGCACGCGCGCGACGATTTTCCCTCCGACCAGCGCCGACTGATGTTGCGCACGACCGTGAAGGGCACGCAGAAACCATACTGAGGAGACTCCCATCATCTGCGGCAGGGCATATCGGCGCGCATCGCGCATCGCCGTCGCGCTGGCGACGATCGCGGCATTCGTCGGACCGGTCGGGTGCGCGGCGGCCGCGGACTATCCGGTGCGGCCGATCCGCATCCTGGTCGGATTCACCGCGGGCGGGCCGACCGACATCCCGGCGCGCTTCATCGCCGAGCGCCTCGGCGCCGCGCTCGGCCAGCCCGTCATCGTCGAGAACCGGCCGGGCGCCGGCTCGACGCTCGCCGCCAACGAGGTGATGTCGCGGCCGCGCGACGGCTACGACCTCTTGGCCTGCACCTATTTCGACGCCGTCAACACGCTGCTCTACAAGAACCTCCACTACCAGCTCGCCGATCTTCTCGGCATCACGCTGTTCGCCCGCTACAGCTACGCGGTCGCGGTCGCGAACGCGCTGCCGGTGAGGTCGTTTCCCGAGCTGATCGCTTACGCGAAAGCCCATCCCGGCGAGGTCAACTATGTGCAGCTCGGCCCCGCTTCGACGCAGAACCTGCTCGCCAAGCGGCTGGAGAAGCTCGCCGGAATCAGCATGACGGGGATTCCCTACAAGGGCGCTGCCGAGGGCAACCAGGAGCTCATCGCGGGACGGGTCCAGCTCCATATCGGCCCGCCGCTCAGCATCGTTCCGCTGTCCAAGGCCGGGAAGCTCAAGGTCATCGCGGTCACCGGCGACGAGCGGCTCGCATCCATGCCGGACGTGCCAACGCTCAAGGAGCTCGGCGTTCCGCTCGTCGCCTATGCGTGGCTCGGCATATGTGCGGGCAGCGGCACGCCGCAGCCGGTGGTCGATCTCCTCAATGCGCGCATCGGCGCGATCGTCAACTCGGCGGAGTTTCGCGCGCTGATGGCGACATCGGGCTCCGTCGCGGTTTCCTCGACGCCGCAGGAATTCCATCGCGTCATCGAAGATACTGCGGCCGCTGCGGCGCCGATCATCCACGAGCTCGGTATTCGGATGCAATGAGCAGGCGCGCCGCGAGGTCCGTGCTCGACCTTACGGGCGGCTGAGACGGTTCAAATCTCCTCCGCCACCATCGCGATGGCGCCGCACGGGCATTCCTGGGCGCACAAGCCGCAGCCCTTGCAATAGTCGTAGTTGAACGCGAAGCGCTTGCCGGGGCCGAGCTTGATCACGGCGTTGTCCGGACAGATGCCGTAGCAGTTGTCGCATTCGAAGCAGTTGCCGCAGGAAAGGCAGCGCCGTGCCTCGTAGAGCGCGTTGGTCTCGTCGAGCCCGCCCTGCACCTCCTCGAAGGTGCTCTGGCGGCGCGCGACCTCGAGCATCGGCCGCACGGTCTTCGGCGCGTCCGCGTAGTACCAGGCGTTGAGCTTGTCGATCGAGGCGAGCTCGTGCTTCTCGGCCGGCGCGTAGACCGCGCCGCGCAGCCACGCATCGATGTGGCGCGCCGCCTTCTTGCCGTGGCCGACCGCGACCGTGACGGTACGTTCCGACGGCACCATGTCGCCGCCGGCGAAGATGCCCGTGTAGCCCGTCATCATGTTGGGGCCCACTTGCACGGTGCCATCCTTGATCGCGAGCCCCGGCACGCCGTCGAGCAGCGAGAGATCGACGTCCTGGCCGAGCGCGAGCACGAGCGAGTCGGCCGCGAGCGTCTCGAACTCGCCGGTCGGCTGCGGAAAGCCCTTGTCGTCGAGCTGCATCTTCTCGACCGTGAGCGCGCCCTCGTCGACGCGCTTGATGGTCGAGAGCCACTTCATCATGATGCCTTCGGCCAGCGCTTCCTCGACCTCGAAGTCGTGCGCCGGCATGCGGTCGCGGGTGCGGCGATAGACGATGATCGCCTCGGTCGCGCCGAGGCGCTTGGCGGTGCGCGCCGCGTCGATCGCCGTGTTGCCGCCGCCGTAGACGACGACGCGGCGGCCGAGCAGCGGCTTTTCCTCGCCTTCCATCGAGCGCAGCAGCGCGACGGCGTCGAGCACCTTGGCGGCCGAGCCGGCCGGGATATAGGCGCGCTTGCCGATATGGGCGCCGACCGCGAGGAAGGCGGCATCGAACCGTCCCGCCTGCATGCGCTCGACGATGCGGTCGACCTTGGCATTGAGCTTGAGCACCACGCCGAGGTCGAGGATGCGTTGGACCTCCGCGTCGAGGACCTCGCGCGGCAGGCGGTATTTCGGGATGCCGAACCGCATCATGCCGCCCGCGAACGGGCCGGCCTCGTGGATCTCGACCGCGTGGCCCATGCGCCGCAGGTGATAGGCGGCCGAGAGGCCGGAGGGACCGGCGCCGACGACGAGCACGCGCTTGCCGCTTTCGGCCGCAGGCGGCGCAAAGCGCCAGCCGTGGCGGATCGCGGTATCGCCGAGGAAGCGCTCGACCGAATTGATGCCGACGGCCTCGTCGATCTGCGCGCGGTTGCACGCGGTCTCGCACGGGTGATAGCACACGCGCCCCATCACGGCGGGAAGCGGGTTGTCCGCCGTGAGCGTGCGCCACGCGGTCTCGTAGTCGCCGGATTCGGCGTGGTAGAGCCAGCTCTGGATGTTCTCGCCGGCAGGGCAGGCGTTGTTGCACGGCGGCAGGCGGTCGACATAGACCGGGCGCGAGGTGCGCCACGATCCGGTCTGGTTGGCAAGGCTCGAGCCGACGTCGAGCGTGATCGCGAAGGGATGTTCCATCACACGTCTCCGTCGTGGTCGAGCAGGCGGTATTCGACGATATTGCGATCGGCGATCGCCTGCACCATGGCGAGGCGCTTGTTGCCTTGCTCCGACCCGAACAGATGGGCGAAGCGCTTCTGCGGCTTGAGATAGTCGTCGACCGGCACCTGCCGGCGAATCTTGCGGCTGCCGGTGACGAGGCCGTGCTCGGCCTCGAACACCGGGAAAAGCCCGCACTCGACCGCGAGCCGCGCGAGGCGGATCGTGTCGTTCGACGCCGAGCCCCAGCCGAGCGGGCAGGGCACGTGGATATGAATATAGCGCGCGCCGTGGATGCGCATCGCCTTCACGACCTTGCGCTCGAGGTCATGCAGGTCGGCGACGGTCGCGGTCGCGACGTAGGGAATGCCGTGCGCCACCGCGATCTTCGGCACGCTCTTGCCGGTGCCGAACACATTGCCGGGCTCGGGACCCATGGCGGGCGTAGTCGCGGTGCGCGCCGCCGGCGGCGTCGCGGACGAGCGCTGCACGCCGGTGTTCATGTAGGCCTCGTTGTCGTAGCAGATGTAGAGCACGTCGTCGTTGCGCTCGAACATGCCGGAGAGGCAGCCGAAGCCGATGTCGGTGGTGCCGCCGTCGCCGCCTTGGGCGATCACGCGCACGTCGCGGCGTCCTTTGACGCGCATCGCCGCCGCGACGCCCGCCGCGACCGCGGCGGCATTGCCGAACAGCGAATGCAGCCACGGCGTCTGCCACGAGGTCTCGGGATAGGGCGTGGTGAAGACCTCGAGGCAGCCGGTGGCGTTGACGGCGATCAGCTGGCCGTTGGTCTCGCGCATGGCGGCATCGATCGCGTAGCGCGCGCCGAGCGCCTCGCCGCAGCCCTGGCAGGCGCGGTGCCCGCAGGTCAGCGCATTCGAGCGGTCGATCGAGGCCTGCACGGCGCGCTCCTGCTCCGAGACCAGGCGGTTGCCCACCGTGAACGTGCCCTTCTGGTAGAAGTGCAGCTTCTGCGTCGGATCGAGGGTTCGGGCGGGCTCGTTCATCGGCTTGCTCCCAGCACCGCGGATTGCTCGGCCGCCTGCCCGAGACGACGCAGCAGGTTCTCGGCGGTCGGGCCCGAGCGGCGCACCTTGCGCACGTGATGCAATTCCTTGGCGACGATCTCCTCGTTGAGATCGAGGAAGTGCGCGCCCTCCCACGGCTGCACCAGCGCGCGGCGCAGCACGCGATGCAGCGAGGCGCACGTGATCGGTCGTCCGCCCAGCCCGGCGATCACCGAATGGACGTGCGGCGCGCCCGCGACGTTGCGCAGCGCGAGGTCGACGTTGTTGGCGAGCGGTCCGCCCATGCCGACCGCGAGGCTCTTCTCGATCACCACCACGTCGCGCGCGCGCACGAGCTGCGCGCGCAAGGCCTCGGTCGGGAACGGGCGGAACGCGACCAGCGTGACGAGCCCGACCGGCAGCCCGTCGGCGCGCATCTCGTCGATCGTGTCCTTGATGGTGCCGTTGACCGAGCCCATGGCGACGACGATCAGCTCGGCATCCTCGACGCGATAGGAACGCAATAGCCCGCCGCTGTCGCGGCCGAAGCGCGCCTTGAACTCGGCGGCATATTCGGGGATGAGCCGCAGCGCCAGCGTCTGCTTGTAGTGCTGCAGGTAGCGCACCTCGGTGAACGCATCAGGCCCGACCATGGCGCCGATCGAGATCGGATCCTTCGGGTCGAGCACCTGGACGGGCTCATAAGGCGGCAGATAGGCGTCGACATCCGCTTGCGTCGGAATGTCGATGCGCTCGACCGCGTGCGTGAGGATGAACCCGTCGACGCACACCATCACGGGCATCGACAGTTCCTCGGCGAGGCGGAACGCCTGGATATGCAGGTCGGCGGCTTCCTGGTTGGTCTCGGCGAACAGCTGCATCCAGCCGGCATCGCACAGCGCCATCGCGTCCGAATGGTCGTTCCAGATGTTGATCGGCGCGCCGATCGCGCGGTTGCCGAGGGTCATGACGATCGGCAGGCCGAGGCCGGAGGCGTTGTAGACGGCCTCCGCCATGAACAGGAGCCCCTGGCTCGCGGTCGCCGTATAGGCGCGCGCGCCGGCCGCCGAGGCGCCGATCGACACCGAGAGCGCCGCGAATTCCGACTCGACGTTGATGAATTCGCAGTTCTTGATGTCGCCGGTGCGCACCATCTCGCCGAGCCCCTCGACGATATGGGTCTGCGGCGTGATCGGATAGGCGCAGATCACTTCCGGCCGGCACAGCCCGATCGCCTCGGCCATCGCGCGCGAACCTTCGATTTGCTTGAGCATGGCGATTCCCTGGCGATCCCTCAGGCGACGGCGGCGGGTGACTGGGCGATGGCGTCATGCGCGGCGGTCGCTGCCGCGACGTTCGCCTCGGCGATCTTGGGCGGAAAGGTGTCGCGGATGGCGGCCACCACCGACTTCAAGTGGACGATGCCGGTGAGCGCCGCGAACGCCCCGAGCAGCACCGCGTTCGGCAGCGGCCGTCCGATGTGCTTGAGCGCAAGCTCGGAAGCCGGCACGGTCAGCGCGTGCCCGGCAGGCAACCGCGCAGCCACCGCCGCAAGATGCAGGTCAGCGAGGCTGCGGTTGCTGTTGACCAGGAGGTAGCCGTTGGCTTTCAGGCCCTGGCAGACGTCGACCACCTTGAACAGGGTCGGGTCCTGCACGATCAGGGCATCGGGCTCGAGGATCGGCTCGCGCCGGCGGATTTCCTTGTCGTCGATACGGCAGAACGAGACGACCGGCGCCCCGGTGCGCTCGGAGCCGAAGCTCGGGAATGCCTGCGCGTGCTCGCCTTCGAGAAAGGCGGCGACGGAGAGCATTTCCGCCGCCGTGACGGCGCCTTGCCCTCCTCGCCCATGGATGCGGATCTGGAACATGGACACCCCGCGGAAGATCGCCGGCTGCGGCCTGGACGCCGCAACTCGTCTTTTCGCGCCGTGATGTTGCAGCCGACGGGGGCGCCGCCCAATGACATAGATCAAAAAGGGCAATTGCCGTGTTGCCGATTGGCGGCCGCAGCGGACCGGCGTTGGCGCGATGCTTTCACGCAAACACCGTCGCAAGCCGACAATTGGAAGAAAATCCTTGCGGAACCGCGGTGCCCGTTGCGCCAATGTCCGCATCGGGGCGGTCGCATTTTCGCCGGCGACCCGCTAGTTTCGGGGCGGGCAGGACAGGGGAGCCGGAGCATGCCGACCTTCAAGGCGGTCGTCATCGACAAGGGCGCGGGCGGGCAATCCGCGGCGCTCGCCGATTTCGACGAGAAGGATCTGATGGAAGGCGACGTGACCTTCCGTCCCGAATGGTCGACCATGAACTACAAGGACGGGCTCGCCATCACCGGCAAGGCGCCGGTGGTGCGCCGCTTTCCGATGATCGCCGGCATCGACGGCGCCGGAACGGTCGAGACCTCGACCCATCCCGACTGGAAGCGCGGCGATCGCGTGATCCTCAACGGCTGGGGCTGCGGCGAGACGCATCTCGGCTGCTTCGCCCAGAAAGCGCGCGTCAACGGCGACTGGCTCGTGCCGCTGCCGGCCGGCATGAGCGCGCACGACGCGATGGCGATCGGCACCGCGGGCTACACCGCGATGCTTGCCGTCCTGGCGCTGGAACGTCACGGCGTCACGCCCGATCGCGGGCCGGTCGTCGTGACGGGCGCCGCCGGCGGCGTCGGGTCGGTCGCGGTCGCGCTGCTGTCCGGGCTCGGCTACCACGTGGTCGCCTCGACCGGCCGGCCGCAGGAAACCCAGTATCTGCGCGACCTCGGCGCCGAAGAGGTGATCGACCGGGCGGAACTCACCGCCAAGCCGCGCGACCTCGCCAAGGAGCGCTGGGCGGGCGGCATCGACTCGGTCGGCTCGGTGACGCTCGCCAACATATTGTCGATGACGCGGTATGGCGGGGCGGTGGCCGCCTGCGGGCTGGCCGGAGGTATGGATCTGCCGGCGAGCGTCGCGCCGTTCATCCTGCGCGCCGTTGCGCTCATCGGCGTCGACTCGGTGCGGTGTCCACAGAAATTGCGACGCGAGGCCTGGGGGCGGCTGGATGCCGGCCTCGATCGGCAAAAATTAGCCCAAATGACTGGGGAAACTGAGCTTTCCGGCGCAATCGAAGGCGCCAAGCGGATTCTGGACGGCCAAGTGCGCGGCCGCCTCGTGGTCAAGATCGGGTAAATTTTCTTAACGCTACGGGGCGCTTGGTTCATCGACGGTCAACGAATTATGGTAAGCATTCGGTGAATGGACCGGATGCCAGCGCAGACCTCGGCGAAGGGGAGACCGGTTCGCCGTTAAGGAGCACGGAGTCGGGCATGCAACGTCGTATCGCGATGGTCGCGGCGAGTTTGGTGTGTGGTGTGGTTGCGGGCGCCGCGGTGCTGTCGCCCGCGCTGGCGGGCGAGATGAAGCCCGATGAGGCCAAGCGCTTCATCGCCAACAAGCTCTTTTCCTACAACTGCTTCGACGGCAGCACCGGCGCCGGGCGCATTCATGCGGACGGCTCGGTGATCGGCACCATGCAGGTGAGCGGGCGGACCCGCTATTTCTCGCTGCCGGCCGGCACCATCCGGCTCACCGCCGACTCGATCTGCGCCTCGCTGCCGCGCGCCATCATCCAGCCCTGCTTCAACGTCGTGCAGACGAGCTCGCACAGCTTCCGCGGCTCGCTCCGGGGCTTGAGCTTCGCCTATTGCGATTTCGAGCGGCGCAATGCGCGCGTCGATCTCGCGCGGCGCGAGACGCGCCCGCATCCGATCCAGTCGGCGGTGGCGCTGCGGCCGTCGCGCTACTGAGACGCGCTGCTCAGACGCGCTACCGGTTGTTCTTCGGCTTGGTGACTGAGCGGGTCGGCGCGGGGGGCGCCGGGGGGACCTGCGCCGGCAAATATTGCGCGACGATCGCGGGATCGACCTGCGCCATCGCGCTGTCGGGCAGGCGCTGCCAGTCCTCGTCCATGCCGAACGCCTGGATGAGGAAATAGCCGTGCACCGTCAGCGTCTGCCCGTCCTCGCTGACCGACATCACGGCGTGATAGATCTTGCCGTCGCGCGGATCGAGGATGGTCCCGTCCTCGTATTTCAAGCCGTTGCGCTTCATGCCGCGGATGAACGAGAGGCCGAGCGCCGGCGCATTCTTGCGGTCGTCGGTGCATTTGGTGCAGATCGGGTTCGGATCGTCGCCGGGGCGCGGGAAGAGCCGCGCCATGATGCCCTCGTAGACGCCGTCATGGTCGACCATCAGCACCCAGACGACCGGCTTGCCGTCCGACGTCTTCTGCCACAGGCCGGCGGCGGTGGGTTCGGCGGCCGCACTTGCGCCGGCCGCCGCGACCAGCGTGGCAAGGCTCAGCGCGGCCGCGAGAGCTATTGCGCGAACATTCCACATGGGGATCACCGCTAATCATTCGAGTGCGATTTCGCCCAGCGCATCGTCCGATATTGTGGTCATTTGACGACAGGGCGTCGCCCGCTACCTTGCATGCGGAACCCGCCGCCATCAATCAGGTCGCAGCCATCAGGTCGCCACGGGCGCGGTTGTCCGGCGCGGAAACAGCAGGCGCTGGTAGAGATAGCCGATGCCGACCAGCACCAGGCCGAGGCCGATGAACGAGAGCGCCCGCCACGCGCCGGTGAGATCCGCCATGTCGACGAGGAAGACCTTGGCGACGGTGAGCAGCACGACCGCCGCCGAGGCGAGCCGCGCCGGCTTCGAGGCGAGCGCGATGCCGACCAGCAGCAGCACGACGCCGAAACCGAGCCACACGGCCGAATAGGTGTATTGCTCGGCGGCGGTGCGCGCGCCGGCGGTCAGCACGGACCCGTGATAGGCGCGCGTCACTTCATAGGTGAGGAACGCGAGCGCGAGCACGACGCTCGTCGCGGCCGCGATCGCGCGGTACGCCATCGGCCGCGTCGTGCGGGCGATCAGCGCGAGCGCGATGGCGAGCACGGCCGGCAAGCCGTAGCCGAGCAGGATGAGGTTGAAGAAGGAGCCGCCGACCGGCTCGCCGGTCACGATCGGGTTCTCGGCGATCAAGAGGCCGAACAGGATGCCGGCAAGCGCGAGGCCGGCGATGACGATCGCGCCGACATTGTGCACGACGCTGCGCGTGCGGCCGCGCAGCCGCTCGAGGCCGATCGCGATCGCGAGCCCGACCGAGACCTGCAGCGCCAGCTCGGCGAGGCCGCTCGCGCGCGCATAGACGTCGCCGCCGGTCATGTAGTGGCGGATTTCCACGAACGCGAGCAGCACCGTGAACAGGATCGCGGCGGCGTCGACCACGCGCGCCGGCGCGTCGTCGGCGCGCCCGCGCAGCAGGTGGCCGCCGGTCCAGAAGGCGAGCGCCGGCACGCCGTAGCCGTAGAGCAGCCAGTTGAAGATCGGCGTCGTGCCGACTTGCGCGCCGACGATGCGCGGCTCCCAGCCAACGCGCGCGACGACGAGCGCGACGATGACGGCCGCGAGCCAGCGCAGCATCGGCAGCGGGCGCTGCGCCGCGACCCAGGCGATGCCCGGCACCATCAGGGCGAGCGCGACGGTGAGCCAGCCCTTTTCCAGGGCGAAAGTCAGCGCCAGCGCGAGCGCGGCGATCGCGGCCGAGGCAAAGATCGCCTGCGCGGCGACGGCGCCCGGACGCGGCGCGCGGCGGCCGAGCGTCTCGGTCGCGACGGTGAAGAGCGCGGCGAGCAAGAGCGCGAGACCCGCGAACGGGAACGAGCGCTCCCAGCCGGCGACGCGATAATAGGTTGCGATCAGGATCGCGACCGGTGTCACGGCGCCGGCGCTCGCCCACAGGACCGGAATGAGCGCGCGTTGCGCGCGCCCTTGCGCGAGGAAGCCGGCGCCGCCGAACAGCAGCGCAAACAGCGCGCCGAGCACGAGGTGCGCGCCCGTATAGGCCGGCGCCGGCTCGGGAATGACGCCGGCGGTCGGACCTCCCGGCACGATCAGGTGCTCGGTGACGAGCTGCACCGACCATGAGACCAGCACCAGCACGGCGAACAACGCAACCGCCGGCACGGCGCCGACCGCCGCATCGGTGCGCCACGCGATCGCGACGGTCGCGAAGACGAGGATAGCGAACACGCCGAGCGTGGACGGGTCGTGCTGCCAGGCGAGCACGAGCGCCATGGCGGCGAAGACGTAGCCGGCGAGCGCGCTCGACGAGACCTCGTCGATCCGCTCGGCTTCGGCCGGCGGCCCGAACAGGAGGCCGGCGACGATGAGCGCCGCCGCGAGCGCAAAGCCGACAATCGTGTGGAACGCGTGCGGGGCGAGCGAGGGCACGTCCTTGTCGGCGATGCCGGGAAACATCCACAGCACGCCGAAGACGACCGCCGTGACGGCGAGCCAGCGCCACAGCCGCGCCCGTGCGAGCGCGAACGATGCGGCGGTGACGACGGCGAGAAAGACATAGAGCGCCCGGTAGTTCGGATAGTCGGAGTGGACGAGCAGGGGCGTGATCTCGGCGCCGACGAGGCCGAGCCCGGCGAGCGCCGGCCCATGCAGCAGCGCGGCCGCGAGCGTTGCGAGCGCGACCGCGCCGAGCAGCACGAAGGCGAGCGGTGCGTCGACGAAGCCGTAGAGCGCGTAGGCCGCATAGACGGTCGCATAGGCGACGGCGGTGCCGGCCGCCGTCAGGATGCTCGGAATATTGGCGACGGCGAGCACGCTGACGTCCGCCGCCCGCTCCTTGCGGCGCGTCCATTCGCCGGCCGCGATCAGCGCGGCCGCGAGCAGGCCGGCGAGCGCGATCCGCACATGCGGGCCGATCAGATCCTGCTCGATCGAATAGCGCACGAGGAAGAAGCCGCCGAGCGCGAGCGCGATGCCGCCCGCCCACACGACCCAGCGGGTGCCGAACTGCTCCTCGAACGTGACCTTGGGTTCGGTACGAGCCGGCGCCGGACGCGGCGCCGGACGCGGCGGCGGCGCGGCGACGGCCGGAGGGATCGGCGGCGTCGCGATCTCGGCGCGCGGCTGCGGCCGCGCGATCGGTGCAGGCGGGGCGGTGACGGTCGGCGCGGCAGGCGCCTGCGCGCGCTCGCGCTCCAGCGCGATCAGCCGCCGCTCGAGCGCGCGCGCCTGATCGCGCGCGCCCACCGCCGTCACCAGCGCGACGGTTGCAAGGACCGGAAACGCCAGAACCGCGAGTCCGATCAGCACTTCGAGCATGGGTCGCCCCCGGTAGCAGCCCGTCGGACATCGTAGGCGGGCTTGCAGCAAACGTGAAATGGGCCGCGCGAACGAAGCCCGCGCGGCCAGCAAGCGTTAGTCGAGCTCATGACGCAAAAGGTTCGAAAGCCGCGGCCGCCCTGTTGCGGGCGTTCATTCCCGAGGTCGCGGCGCTCCCGCGGGTCAAGCGGCGCGCAGCGCCTTTTGCACCGCTTTCGGCGCGCGATCGATGACCGGCAGATAAGCGAGAAGAAACATCACCCCCGCCCGCCGAACCGCAGGCCCGGCGCGGGGCGCTCCTGCACCACCTCGCGGCGGAAGCGAAAGAGCGCGGCGGGGCGGCCGCCGGTCGCGGTCGAGGTCTCGCCGGTCGGCTCGACCAGCGCGCCGGCTTCGACCAGGCGGCGGAAATTCTGCTTGTGCAGAAGCCGGCCGGAGATCGCCTCGACCGTCGTTTGCAACTCGGTGAGCGTGAACTCGGCCGCCATCAGCTCGAAGATCACCGGGCGATACTTGAGCTTGGCGCGCAGGCGCGCGATCGCGGTCGCGAGAATGCGGCGGTGGTCGAGCCGCATCGGCTCGCCGAGCGGCGGCAATGCCCCGCGCTCGAGCGCGGCACGGCGGCCGTCGCGGCGCGCCTCCTCGACGAGGCCGGCCTCGTAGAGCAGCTCGTAGCGGTCGAGCACCTTCTCCTCGTCCCACGGGCTGCCGCCCGCCGCAAAGCACTGGCGCAGCCGCTCGCGCCGGCCGAGCGGGCGGGGCGGATCGTCGCGCGCCTCGCGCTGCGCCCACGCGTCGAGCGCCGGCAGGATGGTCTGGTCGAGGATTTTTGGCCGTTCGACGCGCCAGTCCTCCCATGGGAAGAAGCGGTACCAGGGCGTGAAGCCGGCGCCGGCGGCGCGCAGCGCCGCGTCATTGTCGGGCCGGCGGGTGAGCGCCAGGTAGCCGACCGAGACGACGCGGGGGCCGTGATCGTCGCGCTCCGCATGGCGGCCGCGGTCGCCGAAGGTGTAGAGCTGCTCGACGTAGCCGACCGCAAGGCCGGTCTGCGCCTTGACCCAGCTGCGCAGGCCGATCTCGAAGGTGCGGTGCTCGAGCGGATCGAACGGCCCGGACGGCAGGCCGATGAGACCGGCGCTGTCGCCCGCCGTGAGGGTCATGGGCTCGTCGCCATCGACCGTGACGATCGCGGCCGTGAGCCCGATCTCGATCGCGGTGCGCGCCGTCATGCGGTCATGCAAGGTCGAGCCGGAACGGGACGCCCTCGGCGGCGGTTTCGCCGCGGCCGATCTCGTCGATCGCCGCCACCATGCGGCCGCGGCGCTCGAGCATGGCGTCGGCGAACGCCACGATGCGGAGATTGGGCGTCGCGGTCGGCGAGGCGCGGCGGATCGCCCAGGCGATCTCGCGCTCGTCGCGCTGCGGCTTGAGCGCGCACACCGACACGAAGGCTGCCGCGGTCGAGCGGCTGATCCCGGCCCAGCAATGCACGACCAGCGGCGCCGACCGGTCCCAGCCGCGCACGAAATCGATGAGGTCGGCGACATGGTCGGCATCGGGCGCCACGTGGCCGTCGAGCGGCTCGCAGATGTCGTGCATGCGCAGGAACAGATGATTGCAGGCGGGCACGCTCGCGGGCCGCTCGATCTCGTCGTTGACGCCGAGCAGGGTCACGACATGCCGCGCCCCGGTCCTCTTCACCGTGGAATGCAGGCGGGCGAGCGAGCAGACGTGAATCATCACGGTCATCTATTGGCGCACGTCGTTGTCGGCGAACCGGTGACCACCCCCGATCAAGTCGGGGGCAGGCTTTCGCCGGGACATGCGCATCATCATAGGCAAACGCAACGAAATTTTCACGCGCGGGCGATCTTGGCGAAGCGGTCGAGATAGCGCCGCTCGGCCTCGGGCGCGGGCCACGGCCTCATGTAGTCGCGCTCGACCGTCGACGGAAGGGCCGGCCGCGCGCCGAAGAAGCGGCGCGCCTCGGCGGCGGAAAATCCGGCGAGCTGCGTCGCCTCGAGAAAGGCGGCGCCGCGGTCGGCGGCCTTGATCACCTTGACGACATCGGCGGGCAGGTCGGGCGTGAGCCCGAAGCGGCGGTGGATCGCGACCAGCAGGCGCTTCTCCACCGCCTTGTAGGCATCGCCGATCACCGCCTTGAACGGCGAGATCATGTCGCCGATCACGTATTCGGGCGCGTCATGCAGCATGATGGCGAGTGCAAGCCGCTGGTCTGGTTCGCCGAAGCGGCGGCGGGCGACCTCCTCGACCAGCAGCGTATGCTGCGCGACCGAGAAGATGCTGGCGCCGATGGTCTGCCCGTTCCAGCGGGCGACGCGGGCGAGGCCGTGCGCGATGTCCTCGATCTCGATGTCGAGCGGCGAGGGGTCGAGCAGATCGAGCCGGCGTCCGGACAGCATGCGCTGCCAGGCGCGCGCCGGCTGCGCGACCGCGGCCGGCGCGCGGCGAGGCGCCCGGGCGACGGTCATCGCGGGTTGGTCCAGCCCGTCATGCTCCCGCAATAGCGCAGCGCGCGCCGCGCGGACAAGCGCTCAGGCGCGATCAAGCGTACGCCCGCCGGTAGCCGCCGCGGTCGGCCGGGCGGGGGGCGGCGTGCGGCCGCCCGGCCAGGGCACATCCAGTTCCGATGGAATCGGGATGTGCCCTGGATTCACGCACTGGCGCATATCCTTATCGGCGAAACGGCGTCCACCCCCGATCAAGTCGGGGGCGGGCTCTCGCCGGGATATGCGCTAGGCTGGTTGCTATTGGTTGGCGCCGTTGCTGATCCAGTTGGAGATCATGGTGATCGTGTTCTGGTCGAGATAGGGGCCGCCCGGCGGCATTTGCGGGAATGTGCTGCCGTCGAACGGCGGCTGGCCGGACAGCGCCAGGATGATGTTGGACCCTGCCCCATTCTTCACCTGCAGGATCGGATAGCCCGGGATCGCGTCGCCGGTGACGAAGGCGTTGTATTGATCGGCGGGCGTGTTGCCGCGGGCCCACATCGCGCCATGCGGCGCGCTGGAGATGGGAATATTGTTGTTGTTGACGAACGTCTGCAGCGCGTTCTGGACTTGCGCGAAGGTTTGGAAGGCTGGTTGGAAAGGCATTGCTGTCTCCATCGGTTGTCTTGCTGGTTGCGTGGTTGGTGAATCCGGTCGCTCAGCGACGACGACGCGGCACGTCGGCAGAACGGGCCGCGTAGGAGCGCAGCGCGGCGGCGGCCCCGGCATCGATCGATTCCGGCGGCGAGGTCGAATTCGACGGCGCCGCCCCGATCAGGCGGCTCATGTCGCCGCCGATCGATTGGCCCTGCGTGCCGTGGCATCCTTGGCAGCCGCCCATCTGGAACGGACTTCCGGGCGCGCCATTGAGGTAGACGTTCTTGAAGGGCTGAACGACGCCGTTCGGAGCTGCGCCGAAGAAGTTCTGCAGGGTCTGATTGGTCTCGACCACGATGTTGGCGAGATAGTAGTAGCTCGCCTGCGGGTTGGGCGGCGTTGGCGTCGGCGGCCCGTTGATCGGCATCGCCTGCACGCCGATCAGCTTGTAGTACTGCCAGATCGTCGCCGGATCCTTGGCCTTGAAGAGGGCATGGACCGCATCGTTGACGGGCGGGATGGGCGGATTGATCGGATGCGCCCGCGTCACCGGAATGTTCGGCAGCTTCGTTCCGGTGTTCACGAAGGCGAGGTTCTCGCTGTTCCGGTGGGTCTGGTCGTCGAAATCGTCAACCTGCTCCCAGGTCGCGAACACGAAGGCCGGGAACGACTTCGTCTTGTGAATGATGTGCAGCGCGACGAGGCCCCAGATGGCGTTGTTGTACTGCTCGTTCACGAACTGCTGGCCCGAGTAGAAGATGACCTTGCGGGTGAGGAACCGGCCGCTCGCCGCCTCTTTCGGCGTCAGCGGGCGCCACGCGGCCTTGATCTCGATCGCGCCCTCGCCGTCGTCGCCGGCGACGGCGTTGTCGCCGCACGGCAACATGACGATCGAGGCGGGCGAGACGCCTTTGGGCAGGGTGCAGATCCCGCCATTTTGCGCGAGATTGGCGATGGTGCTCTTGCGGGCGGCGACGAGCGTCGGGCAGTTGCCCTTGTTGTCGCATGTCGTCAGGCCGTTCTTGTTGGCGTAGTCGAAGACGGCACGATTGACCTTCGCCTCGTACGCGATGCGGATGCCGTTCTGCGCGTTGGTCTTGTGCGCATACATGTTGCACAGGCCGATCTCGCTGGTCTCGTCGAGATTGGTGAAGAGGTTGAACGAGGGAGCGGCGACCCCGCTGGTGCTCGGCACCGTGTTGGTCCCTGGCTTGATCGGCGGGCCCTTGTACTTGTAGGTCGCCACGTTCGAATCGAACCTGGGATCGGTCTTGCCGTCGGCGGGGAACAGCTCGTTCTTGTGCCGGTAGGTCATCCACACGAGCAGCGGAAAGTCGCCGGCGGCGTCGGCCTTGATCGTCACGAAGTCCTTGGATGTGTCGGCGCGGCCGCGCATGCCGGTGGTGGCCGGATCGAGCGCGGTCCAGTTCAGCGCGATGAATTCGCGCCAGGCGAAGATGGCGAGATCCTGGATGCTCGCCTTCTGGCCCGCCGGGACGTCGTGCGGCACGTCGGGACTGATGAGGTTGGGCGGAAGCGGCACTTGCGCCGACGCGGATGGCGCAAGCGGCATGATCCACGCGCACTGCAGCGCCAGCACGGCGAGCCACCATCGATGTGATGATCTCGATGCCATCTCGTCCCTCCTTGTTGAGCTCGGTTCGAACGGCGCCGGATGCCGGACGCAGCGCGGCGCATTCAATGTCGATCGGCGTCGTCGTCGCGCTCGCCCGCCGCGCGGGCTCGTCGCGGCCCGTATCAGTTGCAGTATCAGAGTACACAATCATAATTTAATGACAAGCATCTCGATCATTCTCATGTGATGCGACAAAAGATTGTGCGCCGCCCGCGGGGACAGTGGTCAGGATCTTGCTGGATCGACCAGGCGCGGGCGCCGGGCGCGTGCCGTCAGGCTCGACGCCGAGCGTGCTCGGGATGGCGGAAACACGTCACCACGTGGTCGTTGACCATGCCGGTTGCCTGCATGAAGGCGTAGACGATGGTCGGCCCGCAGAACTTGAATCCGCGATGCGCGAGCTCCTTCGACATTGCACGCGAAACGGGTGTCTCGGCGGGAATCTGCCCGCGGCGGCGGAAGTGATTGACCTTCGGCCGGCCGTCGACGAAGTCCCACAGCAGCTTGGAGAAGCCCGGGCCGTTCTCCATCACCTCCAAATACGCGCGCGCCGACGCGACCGTGCCCGCGATCTTGGCGCGGTTGCGGATGATGCCGGCGTCAAGCATCAGCGCCTCGGTCTTGCGCTTGCCGTAGCGGGCGATGACCTCGGGCTCGAAGCCGTCGAAGGCGCGGCGGAAATTGTCGCGCTTGCGCAGGATCGTGATCCACGACAGCCCCGCCTGGAAGCCGTCGAGAATGAGCTTCTCGAACAGCGCGCGGTCGTCGTATTCGGGCACGCCCCATTCGGTGTCGTGATAGGCCACGTAGAGCGGATCGTCAGCCGGCCAGGCGCAACGGCAGAGGCCGTCGGCGTGCATGATGTGGGTTTTCGCCACGTCGCTACTCCGCCGCCTTGGCATCGCCGGGCCACGGGAAACGCGCCCAGTCCGGCTTGACGAGCCGCAGCGTCGCGCCGCCGGCGACGAGCGGCGCGCCGGCCGCGAGCGCGTCGGCGGCACGGTCGAGCCGCAGCAGCGCGAGGGCATGTCCATCCGCCGACGAGCCGAAGGTGCCGATCGCCTTGTCGCCGGCGGTCACGGTTGCGCCGGGCTCGGGCGCATGGCCCTCGAACGCGACCGGCACCACGCGCGTGCGGGCGCTGCCGCGATGCTCCATGCGCGAGACGACTTCCTGCCCCACATAGCACCCCTTGGCGAAGTCGACGCCGTTGAGCTGGTCCATATCGGTCTCGTGCGGGAACGCGTCGCCATAGGCGAAGTCGAGGCCGCCGCGCGGCACGCCGAGCGCAATGCGATGCGCCTCGTAGGTCGCGGCATCGACCAGCTCGGCGCCGAGATCGGCCGCCGCCTCCTTGGCGAGATGCGGCGGCAGCATCACGCGCCGCCCGAGCGCCGGCAGGCGCGGATCGGGATAGACGAGGCCGTAGTCGGTGCTCGCCGTGCCGTCCCAGACCGCCAGCACGCCGAGCACCTCGGACAGATCCTCGGCGATGACCGCGGCGCGCAGCTTGTAGAAATTGAGCTTGTCGACGAGGCTGACGGCAAGCGCGCGCGGGCAATCGATGAAGAAGCCGCCGCCATCGGCGGCGGGCGCCTCGGCGACGATGCCGTCGGCGACGATCTTGCCCTGCGGGGTGAGCAGGGCCGCAAAGCATGGATGCTCCGGCGTCACCCGGCCGATATCGGCGGTGAGCAGCCCGTTGAGGAAGCCGCGCGCCGGCGCGCCGACCACCTTGACGACGCCGCGATCGGGAAGCAGTGCTGCCTTCATCCGTACACCTTGCCAACCCCCGCGCCGGAACGTAAGCGGCTCCGGCGCGCGTCTCAAGGGCAATGCACAGGGCGAGCTATATGGCGAGCTACGATCTCATCATCCGCGGCGGCACCGTCGTCAACCAGGACGGGGAGGGCTTGCGCGACATCGGCATCCGCGCCGGCCGCATTGCCGAGATCGGCAACCTCGCCGGCGCCGCGGCGGGCGACATCATCGACGCCAAGGGCCTGCACGTGCTGCCCGGCGTGATCGACACCCAGGTGCATTTCCGCGAGCCCGGCCTGACCCACAAGGAGGATCTCGAGACCGGCTCGCGCTCGGCCGTGCTCGGCGGCGTCACGGCGGTGTTCGAGATGCCGAATACCAACCCGCTCACCGTGAGCGCCGAGGCGCTCGCCGACAAGGTCGCGCGCGGCCATCACCGCATGCATTGCGATTTCGCCTTCTATGTCGGCGGCACGCGCGAGAACACGAGGGATCTGGCCGAGCTGGAGCGGCTGCCCGGCTGCTGCGGCGTCAAGGTGTTCATGGGATCGTCGACCGGCTCGCTGCTGGTCGAGGACGACGACGGCGTGCGCGATATCCTGAAGAACATCCGCCGCCGCGCCGCCTTCCATTCCGAGGACGAATATCGGTTGCGCGAGCGGGCGGATCAGCGCATCGCCGGCGACCCGCGCTCGCATCCGGCCTGGCGGGACGAGATCGTGGCGCTGCGTTGCACGCAGCGGCTCGTCGCGCTGGCGCACGCGACCGGCCGGCGCATCCACGTGCTGCACGTCACCACCGCGCAGGAGATCGAGCTCCTCGCCGACCACAAGGACGTCGCCTCGGTCGAGGTGACGCCGCATCATCTGACGATGGCCGCGCCCGAGTGTTACGAGCGGCTCGGCACGCTCGCCCAGATGAACCCGCCGGTGCGCGACGCCGCCCATCGCGCGGCGCTGTGGCGCGGCCTCGAGCAGGGCGTGGTCGACGTGCTCGGCTCCGACCACGCGCCGCATACTCGCGACGAGAAGGCCAAGCCCTATCCGGCGAGCCCGTCCGGCATGACCGGCGTGCAGACGCTGGTGCCGCTGATGCTCGACCACGTCAATGCCGGCAGGCTCACGCTCGCCCGCCTCGTCGACCTCACCAGCGCCGGGCCGAACCGGCTGTTCGGCATCGCCCGCAAGGGCCGCATCGCGGTCGGCTACGACGCCGACCTCACGGTCGTCGACCTCAAGCGCCGTGCCACCATCCGCAATGCCGACGTCGGCGCGCGCGCCGGCTGGACGCCCTATGACGGCGTGACGGTGACGGGCTGGCCGGTCGGCACGATCGTGCGCGGGCTGCGCGTCATGTGGGAGGGCGAGATCGCGACGCCGGCACGCGGCGAAGCGATGCGGTTCGGGGAAGCATTGTAGGGTAGGCAACGGCGTCTTCGCCGTTGCCCGCGTGTGCCGGTGTCAAGATATGCGGCGCGTGCACGCGTGGGCGAAATCGCCAAGGGCGATCTTGCCCACCCTGCGCGCGGACTCAATCGCCCGTCACGAAGAACCGCCACGCCCCGTCCGGGCCGATGCCGATGCGGAAGAAGTTGTAGGCGCCGGCGCTGACCATGTCCTTGTAGTCGCCGCCGGTGACGATCTTGAACAGCTCGACCTTCTGCGCGGGCGTGAGCGACTTGAGCGGCAGGCGCGCGAAGTAGGGCCAGACATACATCTCGTCGGGCGTGCCCTGGTCGACGTGCACGGCGGGCGCTTCCAGGATCCCGGTGAGGATCGCCAGAACCTCGACGCCGCCCGAGTCGGGATAGTTGCGCCGCCAATACAAGGTCGGGTCCTTGTCGTCGTTGAGCGAGAAGATCGGCATCAGCTCGCTCGCCTGCATCACGTTGACCAGCGCCTCGAGCCGGCCGGTGCGCGCCGCGGCGAGGATGCGAGCGCGCGTGCTTGCGACCGCGGGCGGCAGCTTGGAGAAATCGGTGATGACCTCGGGCGGCGGCGCGTCTTGCCTCGCCGCCCGCGTGCCGGGGGCCGGAATGGTGCCGGTGTTCACGACGTCGTCGGAACGTTTGTCGACGTTTGCCGCCGGTGGGCCGGGCGGCCGGATGATCTCGGTGCGCACCCTGGTCTGGGCGAACGCGCCTGCGCCGGCGGCCGTCACCACGGTCGCGGCCAGAAGCATCGCGAAGAAGCATCGCATGTCAGCGCCGAGCAGCGAGAGAATCGCCCACGCGAGGTTGTCATTGCGGGAGAACCGACGCAATGCCGCGCCCGGCAGATGCCGTGCGGTGCCCTATTGCCGCGAGAATTCCAGCGAGAATTCGCCGTTGGCGATGCGCTCGGACAGGCCGGTGGCGAACTTCGCGGTCGCGTCCTCGCCATAGGTGGTGACGAGCTCGCTCAGCGCCGCGAACAGGCAGGCCTGCGCCATGCAGTCGTCGTCGATGCCGTCGAGGCGGGCTTCCGCCCAGGCCTCGTGCAGGTAGCCGACGGCCGCCTGTCTCTGCTCGTTGTCCGCAAGCGGCGCACGGGCCGGCGGCATACGCATTACGATCGCCATGTTTGACCCAGCAACGGCGTTGCCCGCCGCATGTCCCTATGGCGGCAACCTAGCACGGGTGCGCAGCCCGCATAGGGCGGACCTTTAGGAAAGGTTAATGACGGTTCCCGAAAAGGCTCAGTTGGCGTAGCGCGCCGTGACGTCGCGGGAAATTTTCGCGCCTTCCTCGAGGTAGCGCCGGATCGCGAGGTCGGCGGCCGGCGTGCAGGTGCGATAGGCCTGCTGAAAGCCGCGGTAGCCGCGATTGAAGCTCGCCATCATGTGCGCGCGGCGCGGCGAGCCGGCCGGCGCCTCGGCGTCGAGCAGGGCCTGCATCTCGTTGCGCCATTTCTGCCCCTCGTTGGGATTGCACAGGCCGCGCAGGTAATGCAGGCCGCCGAGAATTTCCGAGAGCCGCAAGAGCTGGCCGTCGAACGGCGCCGCCTCCTCGGCGGCGCGCGCGGGCAGCGCGAGGGCGCCGGCGACCAGGGCGATGAGGAGCGCACGCGTGAGCATGCGAGAGGGAATAGAGCCGTGCGGCGGCGAGAGCAAGGCGCCGCAAGAGCCGTCATTGCGAGGCATGCGCAGCATGCAGAAGCAATCCCGATCCGCGAGTCATGTATTCGCGGTTCGAGATTGCTTCACTTCGCTCGCAATGACAAATCGTCAACCCGCCAGCGCGAAGGCGGCGCGCACGATATCGGCGAGGCCCTCGGTGGTCTTCAGTCCCGCAAGCTCGGCCGGCGCCAGCCAGCGCGCCTCGGCGAGCTCGTCGTTGAGCACGACCTCGCCCGCGAGCCAGCGTGCCGCGAAGGGGAGGATCACGAAATGGCGCTCGATCCTGCCGTCGCGGTCGCGCGCGATCGCCTCGCGGTAGCCGGCAAGCCCGAGCGGCGCGATCGTCAGCCCGGTCTCCTCGCGCACCTCGCGGATGACGGCCTCGTGCAGCGTCTCGCCGACCTCGACGCCGCCGCCCGGCAGCGTGAACAGGCCATGGGCGGGCGGCCGCGCGCGGCGCACGATCAGGAGCTTGCCGTCGCGGATGATCGCGGCGCTGACCGCGAGATAGGGGCGGGTCGGATAGGTTCGGCCCTCGGCCACGGCGCGCGGGTCTCAGCCGCGAAACACGGCGTCGACCGAGTGGTCGAACAGGAGGTCGATGGCGTCCTGCGGCGCCGTGTCGTCGGGCGCCGTTGCGCTGATCGGCTCGCCGTTGATGACCGCCCCGGCGCGCGCCACCAGCGGCCGCAGCCAATGCGTGGTCGCTTCGGCGAGAATGCGGATGGTGTCGGGCGAGAGGTCGCCCTTCATGCCGTCATGGGTTTCGGTGAGGATCGTGTTCATCTGATCGGCAATCTCGTCGAGCTGGCCGCGAAAGGCCGGGTCGGCGGCCTCGTAGGCGGCGATCGCGAGGTCGCGATGCTTGAAGTTCGAGGCCGCGAAGTGGTCACGATAGCTCTTCGGCTGCCAGGCGAGGAAATCCTCCTTGCACTCGGGCGCGCTCGGCAGCATTTCGAGCAGCATGATGGCTTCGTTGAAATGGTTGAGGTAGTCGGTGGCAAGCCCGGTCGCCGGATTGATATTGGTGCCGTTGAGATGCGCGAAATCGATCGCCGCGGGCGCGGCGACGTCGGAACGCGGACTCGTAGCGGACTGCGCCATTATATAGTCGGATTGCCTGCCTCACCCTGCGTGATCGGACAATCTCGCGCGCCGGCGGTTAAAGTTCCCCTTAAATCGCGGAGAATGTTGAGGTTTTCATGTGCGGCCGCTACGTCATCAAGACACCGCCGGGCCTCATGCAGGAGACCTTTAACTACGCCGAGCAGCCGAACTTCCCGCCGCGGTACAATATTGCCCCGACCCAGCCGATCCCGGTGGTGCGCATCGACAACGGCCGGCGCAGCTTCGCGCTCGTGCGCTGGGGCTTGATCCCGGCCTGGGTCAAGGACCCGCGCGGTTTCAGCCTGCTCATCAATGCGCGTGCCGAGTCGGTGACGACCAAGCCCGCGTTCCGCAACGCCATGAAGCGGCGGCGCTGCCTCATCCCGGCCGACGGCTTCTACGAGTGGAAGCAGGATGGCGAGCGCAAGCGGCCGTTCTACGCCGCCGCCAGGGAACTCGTCGCCTTCGCGGGATTATGGGAACCCTGGATCGGACCGAACGGCGAGGAGATGGACACCGCCTGCATCATCACGACGCCCGCCAACCGCACGCTGCGCCCGCTGCACGACCGCATGCCGGCCGTGATCCCGCGCGCCGCCTTCGACATGTGGCTCGACTGCGCCCATGTCGACGCCGAGACGGCGGCCGCGCTGCTCCTTCCGGCACCCGAGGACACGTTCGCGGCGCATGAGATTTCGACCGCGGTCAATCGCACCGCGAACGACAATGCGAGCCTGATCGAGCCGGTGATGCCGGGGGCGGCGCAACCGCCGCCCCCGCCGCGCGCGAAGGAGAAGGCGAAGAAGGACGACGGTCAGGCGTCGTTGTTTTGAATCATCTTGCAGGGTGGGCAAAATCGCCCTTGCGATCTTGCCCACGCGCCGACACCAGCCGCGATCTCCGCGTGGGCAACGGCGAAGATGCCGTTGCCCACCCTACGGTCACAGCACCTTTCCCGGATTGAGTATCCCCTTCGGATCGAGCGTGCGCTTGAGGGTGCGCATCAGATCGAGCGCGACCGGGTCCTTCACCTCGGGCAAGAGCTTGCGCTTCATCACGCCGATGCCGTGCTCGGCCGAGATCGAGCCGCCGTATTTCTTCACCACCGCGTGCACGGCGGCGTTCATGTCGTACCAGCGCGCGAGATACTTCTCCTTGTCGGCGCCGGCCGGCTGGGTGACGTTGTAGTGGATGTTGCCGTCGCCGAGATGGCCGAACGGCACCGGCCGCGCGCCCGGGATCAGCGCCTCGACCGCGGCGTCGGCTTCGCTAAGAAACGCCGGCACGTTGGCGACCGGCACCGACACGTCGTGCTTGATCGAGCCGCCTTCCGGCTTCTGCGCCTCGGGCAGCACCTCGCGCAGCTTCCAGAACTCCTGGCGCTGCGCGAGGCTCGCCGCGATCGTCGCGTCGGCGACGAGCCCTTTGTCGATGCCCGCCGCGAGCACGCTCTCCAGCGTGTCGCGCAAGCCGGAGGTTTCGCTCGCCGACAGCTCGAGCAGCACGTACCAGGGCTGCGGGTGGATGAGCGGATCGCGGCAGCCCGGCCCGTACTTGACCGCGAGCTCGATGGCGAGCCGCTTCATCAGCTCGAAGGCCGTCGCGCCGCCGCCGGTGCGCTCCTGCACCAGATTGAGCAGCGCGAGCGCGGCCTGCGGCGAGGGCACGCCGACGAACGCGGTCTCGACCGAGCGCGGGCGGGGAAACAGTCTTAGCACCGCCGCCGTGATGATGCCGAGCGTGCCCTCGGCGCCGATGAACAGGTTGCGCAGGTCGTAGCCCGTGTTGTCCTTCTTGAGCTTGTTGAGCACGTTGAGCACGCGCCCGTCGGCAAGCACGACCTCGAGGCCGAGCACGAGGTCGCGCGCGACGCCATAGGCGAGCGCCCCGGTGCCGCCGGCGTTGGAGGAGAGATTGCCGCCGATCGTGCAGCTTCCCTCGGCGCCGAGCGAGAGCGGAAACAGCCGGTCGGCCTCGGCCGCCGCGGCTTGCGCCTTCGCCAGCACCACGCCCGCCTCGCAGGTCATCGTGTTCGACGCCGCGTCGACCTCGCGGATGCGGTCGAGCCGCGTCAGCGACATGAGGAGCTCGCCGCCGTGCGGAATCTGCCCGCCGACCAGGCCCGTGTTGCCGCCCTGCGGCACGATCGGCGTGCCGGTCTCGCTCGCCAGCTTAACGATGGCCGCGACCTCCGCGACCGCGCCCGGCCGCAGCACCGCGGGCGACGTGCCGCGATAGAGGTTGCGGCTCTCGGTCAGGTATTGCTCCTGCTCGGCCGGATCCGTGACGGCATATTTTTCGCCGACGATCGCGATGAAGCGCGCGAGCAGGTCGGGCGCGATGGTGCGGACGGGCGGGGCGGCGATGTTCATGGGCAGGCTCGCGATACGTGCCGGCCGGCTGCCGGCGGGGGCAAGATGCGTCTGTTCAGGCTGGCGGACAAGGGCACTGAGGCGCCACAGGTCGCCCTCCCGCCCGTTGGCGGGGAGGGTCGGCCGCCGTCGCTTAGCGACGGCGGCCGGGGTGGGGGACTACGCTTGCTCCGAATCTGCGATGAGCGCGATTGCGACTTGCTCCGCGCAAGCGGCGCCCCCCACCCCCAGCCCCTCCCCGCCCCGCGCTTCGCGCGCGGGGGGAGGGGAGCGCTCAGTGCCTCAGTGCCTCAGCGCCTCAGTGCCGCGGCGCCGCCGCCCGCCGCAGCCGGTCGTTGATCGCCTCGCCCAGTCCCTCGCGCGGGATCGGCATCACGGCGATGCTCGCGACCCCCGCGCGGTCGAGCTCGCGCAAATGCGAAAACAGGTTGGCGGCCGCCTCGATCAGATCGCCGCGCGGCGACAGGTTGAGCGTCGCCGCGCTTCGCTCGGCGCCGGGCGGCAAGGCCGGCCCGAAGGCGAGCAGCGCCTCGCCGGGGCGCACGCCGGCGGCGTCGAGGCGCAGCGTCGCGCGCGGCGCGTAGTGCGACGCTAGCATGCCGGGCGCGAGCGGCGCTTCGCCATCCTCGGCGGCGATCCGCGCCTCTGCGACCTGCCGGCCGAGCGCGCGCTCGATCGCCTCGCGCGGCAGGCCGCCCGGGCGCAGCAGCGTCACGGTGCCGCCGAGGCAGGCAAGGATCGTCGACTCGACGCCGACCCGCGCCGGCCCGCCGTCGAGCACGAGGTCGATGCGATCGGCAAGGTCGGCCAGGACATGGTCGGCGGTGGTCGGCGAGACG